>Ga0255773_10001146_pt1 | contig 27419 bp, 3 predicted proteins | sample 011ome_17_FD_179971 | JGI IMG/M metagenome (GOLD analysis project Ga0255773, IMG submission 179971) | Coastal salt marsh microbial communities from the Groves Creek Marsh, Skidaway Island, Georgia - 011502XT metaG (version 2) | ecosystem: Environmental > Aquatic > Marine > Intertidal zone > Salt...
CCTCAACATCATTAGCCGCCCCTCTAAAATCATATGCATAAGCTAAGGATAGTCCAAATTTTGTTTTTACTATAGCCATAACATTCATATACCTAGTACTTTTATAGCCTCCTCCTAATTCAATTATTCCCTTATAATCGAATGTCCCCCCATAATGGGTTGTGTTTCCAATCCCAGGTATAATTTTTGAACTTATAAATGGATTTAGTGATGAGCCCACCGGACCAGCATCTATTTTGTAACCTGCTATGAAATATGTGGATGGTTTTTCATCACCGATAAAAGATTCATTATCAGTATATTTTATTGGGTTTAAAAAATTTGGTACTGACATAGCTGCATAAAGCTTTTGGGTTTTGTATAAAAATCCAAAACCTAGAAGCGGATAAGTTTCTCTGGTAATATCTGGAATTGCTGAGTTAGGAGCATTGGTTAATCTTTGGATAGCATTAACATCTGTAAATTTTGTGTGCACACCTGCTTTAATTCCTAGATATAAAGATTTACCCCCTCCAACTGTAAGTTTATAACTTGCGTCAACAGAATACAGAGTTCTCTGATCTATAAATATTTTATTTTCAATAATAGACACACCTAGTGATAGATTCTTTTTCGGATTACCGCTGTAATAAAAATAGTTCATTCTTGGAGCATCACTTACCCCTTGCCATGTAGATCTTGTTGTGAAAGACAATACTCTCCCCTCTGATCCAGCGTATGCTGGGTTAAATGCATTCATATTAAAACGCTCCATTAAAAGGTTTTCATTTACCTGAGCACTTAAATAAATAGAGCTAAATGTAAATATTAAAAAGACTAAGTGACTGAGTTTTTTCATAATAAAATTAATTGAAAATGTACATCCAACCTTCCTCAACAGTTGTTTCATTTCCTCTGTCTATTCTGTAAAAATAAGGCCCAGAGGGAAGTGGATTACCATCTTTATTTGTCCCATTCCAATCGTTTTGATAATTCCATGATTCATAAACTAATACCCATGATGAATTGTAAATTTTAACGTTGGCCGATGGATATTTTTCTATGTTTACAATTCTCCATATTGACTCTTCTCCCATCTCGTTCGGAGTTAGTAACCCAGAAACAAACAGGGGTATAACCTGCTCTCCTGCATCATTGGTTACCGGATCCTCTGGGAAGCCATCGTTGTTGTCATCAAGATCAGCATTGTCACCTATTCCGTCTCCGTCAGTATCTTTACTCTCGTTGGGATCTAAGGGGAAGTCATCCAGCGGATCAAACACACCGTCGTTGTCTGCATCGAGATCAGCGTTGTCGCCTATTCCATCTCCATCGGTATCTATACACTCTCTCTCATTAAGTGGGAAAAGATCTTCCTCATTCAAACATCCATCATTGTCATCATCAGGGTCAATACAGTTAGGAATCATATCCCTATCATAATCTCTTGGCTTATTGTACCTGTTTAGTGGATCACTATTACATGCTATTTCGTCCAGATCGGAATACCCATCTCCGTCATCATCTTCATCAGCATTGTTGCCTATACCGTCTTTATCCGTGTCAGTATGTTCAGATTCGTCAAGGGGGAAGGCATCATTTTTATCCTCTACACCATCGTTATCATCATCTTGATCTTCGTTATTACCAATTCCGTCGCCATCGGTATCTAACCATTCTTTGGGGTTTAATGGAAAGGCATCATCGGTATCAAGGTAATTGTCATTATCGTCATCGGTATCAGCATTATTTCCAATACCATCTCTATCAGTATCTGACCACTCATTAGGATCGAATGGGAAAAAGTCCTGAATATCACTGTAACCGTCATTATCATCATCACTATCGCAAATATCACCTCTTGAATCATTATCATTATTTGCCTGATCTGGATTATAATCCATTGGACAATTATCTAATTCATTTGTTACGCCGTCACCATCTAAATCAGGATCACATAAATCTCCTATACCATCTCCATCGGTGTCGAGTTGCTCAGGATTAACAACAAAATCGCAGTTATCCGAAACATCTACAATTCCATCTCCATCACTGTCTCCTATTGTAATGGTAAAGTTTGCTGAAATCTCTGCACTTAGATATTTTGAATTGGCATTTTGTGTGGCAGTAATGGTTGCATCTCCAACACCAATAATACGAACCAAAGTCCCAGAAACAATAGCAACCTGTGGATCAGAGGAAGTATAGATTATATCGCCAGGACGATTTGAGACCACCGGAGTTAGGTAGAAATCATCATCCTGCATTGTTTTATTTGGAACAGAAAGACTACTTAAGGTCGTTGGAGCCTGAATAACATTAATTATAGATGTGATTGGCACGGCAGGGTTATAGTTAACATCCCCAGGTTGACTAGCTTCAACAGTGATTTGTCCAGTATCATTAATACTCAAAATATTGTTATTCAATGAAGCATTATCTCCAGAGACTATTGCATATTCTGGAGCTAATCCAGAACTTGCAGATGCACCAAGTGTGATACTTAAGTTTTCAGAATAAGTAATTTGAGATGGTGGGTTATTACTGTAGCTCACACTCTGGTTGGATTTTACAACGTTAATCGATAGGGTGGTTGATACAGTTTTGTAGTTGGGATTGTTACTATCATCAGTAGTAAAAGTTATGGTTACTATACCTGTCTGTTGAATACTAACAAGTGAGTAATTACCAACATTACCCGATAGTGACGCAGCTGATCCTTGATCGAGAGAAATTATAATTGGAGCATTGGATGATGAACTTGAATCAAGAGGTATTGAGTCAAAATCTTTTAGTGGCTGGTTTTCAGGTAAGGCACCAATACTAATAGTCTGGTTTGCTTTTTCAACAGTTACATTAGTGGTTATAGAACCAGAATTATAATTGTTATCTAAGGCAAGGTTTGCCGTTAAAACAGCAGAACCTGCACCATTGATAGTTAAGTTGTTATTGTTAATGCTAACTATACTTGGATCAGAAGAACTGTAAGTGAAGACACCAGTGTTATCATTGTTTTTAATTGGTGGTGTTATCTCAAAACTTGGATCTCCAAATGTTTTGGTCACATTGCTAAACTCAGAAAGAGTAGGATCGATTTTATTTACCGTGATGGTAAATGATGTAGTAGTAGCGGTATAATTAGCGGTCTCTGACTGGGTTACTGTAATAATTGATGATCCAGCCCCATTAACCGTAGCAGTACTTCCAGATATGGAAACTACACTGTTATCTGAACTAGAAAATGTTAAACTACCACTACTGGTCTGGGATTGAGCTTCAATAGTAAAGCTAGTATCTCCATAATTTTTAACCACATCATTAAACGACAGAACAGGGGTTCCCTTTGCAACTGATAGGTTAATTGTTTTCGATGCAGTATTATAATTATTATCTGCAGCTTGGCTTACAGTGATTGACGTGGAACCAGCCCCAACAACCGTTAGTATGTTTCCATTTAACGTTGCTATGTTTTGGTCAGTAACCGAATAAGTAAATGCACCAGTGCTTGATGAGCTAGCTGACAAATTAAAATCATCATCACCGTATGTTTTTGATATATCAGAAAGAGTAATTGTTGGGTCTGTTTTATTTACTGTTATAGTAAATGTAGCTGTGGAAGAAGCGAAGTTGTCATCTTCTGCTTGAACAACTGTAATAGATGTCGATCCAGCGCCAACGATCGTTACTGTACTTCCATTGACTGTAGCTATGTTTTGGTCAGTAACAGTGTAGGTAAATGCACCAGTATTTGATGAGGTAGCCGATAAATCAAAATCAGCATCACCAAATGTTTTTATAATGTCATTAACCTGAATTGAGGTGACTTCTTTTATATCATTGACATTAACTATCATTGCCTTTTCATAAGTATTCTCCCCATCGGATACTTGAACGTAAATGTTCAAAGTTGAGTTAGTCTCATAATCAATATTACCTGCTACCAAAAGTTGATTACCCGATATGGAAAACAATGAATTGTGCTGATCATTAGACCCATCACCTGATACTAAACTGTAAGTTAAATCGGCAGTGTCTGGATCATTAGCTATCAAGTATCCCACTAACGTTCCTATTGAAGATTCTTCATCTACAGTACCTGAATTTGATCCAGAAGTTGGAAATAATACTATCCCCGATACAGTTGTTGGTGAATTGTAAAGAGTTCCATTTGTTCCATTGACTCCGGTTTTATTTGTTGCAGTTCCACTTTCAAACTGATAGTAAGAGACTAAACCTGATTCTTGTCCAGATAAGTTAAAACTTTTGTTGTAGTCAATTTGTGATTGAGTTCGGGCGTAATTCCAAATTCTAACTTCATCAACAGCCCCATTAAAAAAATATGTTGCACTACCCTCAGTTCTTCCAGCTCCAATTCTGAGTGGTCTAGCTGGAATTGAATTAAACCCTACACGACTGTATCCAGCAGTTTTACTGCCAACTAAAATACCATTAACGTATAAGCGATAGGTTGTTCCATCATAGGTTGATGCTAAGTGGGTCCAAATACCAAATTTTAAAGTATTACCATCATAAATTTCTTCATTTGTAGTGGGTGAGGTGTTAATGCTCTCCCATGAACCACTTCCTCCTGTAAAGGACCATTTTTCCAATCCATTTACAGCGTAAAAATTATATCCTGATAAATTATTCCAGGGAGATGATCCATATCTTGAACTTAAGGGAGACTGAAAATTATTTGTACTTTGATCAAGACGAGCCCATAGTTCAATTGTAAACTCTGCTGGGTGATTTACAGCTGCATATGGTATTTCGATATAACTATTAGTTCCATTAAATTTAAAAGCATCTGAGTTGATGGTAGTTGATGTGATGCCGATATTCGTGGGAGCTTCATTAATATTAGTAACACTTACGGTAAAGGCCTTAGCATAATTATTGGCTCCATCATTTACATTGATATAAATATTATAACTAGCCTTGGTCTCATAATCAGGAGAGGAGTTTAATATCAAACTCGTTCCACTTATTGTAAAACTTCCATTATCATCATCTTGGGCATCTCCACTTGTGGCAAGAGTAAAACTAGTGGTGTCGGTAGTATCTGAATCAACCGATGATAGTGTTCCAACTACTGTGGATGGAGATGCATTCTCAGTAATTGTATTTGAGGTAAGAACGATATCAGTTGGAGCTCGATTTAAGTCATTAACTGCAATTTGGAATGCTTTAGTAATTGTATGTTGTCCATCAGATACCTCAATATTTACATTTAATGAGGTAGTGGTATCATAAGATATGGTTGAACTTGCAACAAGAAGTTGATTCCCCGATACGGTAAATAATGAATTGTGCTGATCATTAGACCCATTACCTGCTACTAGACTATAAGTTAAATTGGTAGTATCTGAATCTGTAGCAGTGAGTGTTGCAACTACAGTTCCAACTGCCGAGCCTTCATCAAATGAAGCTGTTGAGGATGAGCTTCCCGAGGAATTGACAGGTGTGGGATTTCCATTTGAAATCATCGCACTGAAATTACTAGACACCTCTTCAGCAGTTAATACCCTATTGTATAATCTTACAATTGGTAAAAACCCATCAAAAGCTTGGCTAGCTTCTAAACCTCCTCCAGGAGAATCCTGTTCTTGTCCAATGTAATAATGACCATTTGTAGTTATTAAAGATCCTGCTTGAACAGTTTGATTATAAACAAGTTGTCCATCTAAATATATTTTTTCTGCTCCAGAGGTTCTGTTTGAAGTCCTCACTAAATGATGCCAAGCCCCATCAGAAATTCCAGAAACATTAGAATAGAAATCACCACCAGGTAAACCTAAATAAAGATTATCTTCATTAGAAAATTGCATCATCAGTGACTGATTGTCATTTCCTGAAACATTATATGACTTCCATGCACTATAGGTATTTCTGGAAGTCTTTATTAAAAACTCATCTGTGAAAGTTGTGGTTGGATGTGCAAACGAGTCATCTTTAAAATATTTAGTTGATTGACCAGTTTCAAAGTCAAATCCGTTTGAAGCACTGTGGGAAAAATTTCCAACCATTATAAAATCATTACTATTTCCACTAAGGTCACTCCAAGTATTTCCTGATCCTGAGTATGAATTAGGATTCCTTGAATCTAAATATAAAACCAACCCATTTTCTAATAAACTGGATGTAGTAAAACCAAGATCAATCGGTGCCTCATTGATATTAGTAACACTTACGGTAAATGCTTTTGCAAAAGTGTTAGCACCATCACTAACTTGAAGGTTGATATTTAAACTTGGAGTAGTTTCAAAATCAATATCACCATTATTTACTAAAAGTTGAGTTCCTGAAACTGTAAAATACGAATTGTGAATATCATTGGATCCATCACCTGAAACAAGACTAAAAGTAAATTCTGTTGAATCAGGATCAGTAGCAACTAAATTTGTTACTAAAGTACCTACTGATGAACCCTCTTGGACTGAACCATTTGAGGATGACGGTATCTGTCCATTGGTAAATCTGTCATTATAATTTTGGTAAATATCGTTTATTTCAGAGTCTGTTAATTTTCTATTGTAAAATAAAATAACACCAATATCGGCATCCATAGTATATGATGCTCCATCGTCTCTTACCCATCCGATTGAAAATTTGTTATTGTTTGAATCAGTCACATTATTTGTATGAGAGCTGGATGATTTATCAAGAGTGCCATTTATATATACCCTCTCAGTAGAGCCGTCCCAAGAGGTAGCCTGAAAAACATATTGACTGGTGCTGGGGGTAACTCCAGAGTTTGTGTCCCATGTGTTTCTACCTCCACAAGAACCACCACCAAATTTACCTTGATTGTTTATTACCAATGGGTGTAATTGTGCTCCATTACAATTATTGTCTGGAGGTCCATAACTCAAAAGCATTCTTCTAGAATCTGTGCTATTTGGTTTGAAAAAAGATATAGCTGTATATGCATTATTACCTATTACTACATTAGGATTAGTAGGAGCAGAAACCATATTCCTAAGTGATCCTGTAGCATTTGTGGTTCTCAGAATTTTAACCCCATTGGAGTCTTGTGTAAATAATGGTTTTGGATTTGAAAAAAGAATATCATTTCCACTTGAGGAGAGGTCCGACCATCTATCATCACTCCCAGTATTTGAATTAGAATTTTGAGCATCTAAATGTAATACCAAACCATCTGTAGGGATATTACTACTTTGGAAACCAATATCAGTGGGAGCAAGATTATTTAGAGAAACAGTATTACTGATCTGCTGACTTGAGGCGTTATAACCGATTGAGTTGAAAACAGAATAACTGGTTAAATTTACTGTTAGCTGCTCATTTCCATTATAGCTACCAGCAAGAGGAACTCCGAGTTCTATGGTATCTCCACTAATTGAAATACTTGATGGAGTGGAAGAGGATAAGGTAGAAGTCCCCCCTGAAATAAATAGAGAAAAATCAGTAGTCTCCAGGTTTCCACTTCCACTATTTGAATTATATACTAACTGATCAAAAGTCACTGAAACTGTTGAATTGTCAGCAGAAATAGATGTACTTATAATCTTTGGTGCCTTGGATAAGGAATTATAATTTTGATAAACCTCATCACTAGAAAGTGCTCTATTATAGATCATTAAGGATCTTATTTTACCATCTGGATCGGGGCATTTTCCAATTACTAATGGTCCATCGGTCACAGGGCCAAGTACTTGACCATTATGATTAAGTGTATGTTTTATTTCTCCATCTATGTAGGTTTTTACAAAATTAGATTGATCAATTGTTATTGTAATTAACCTAAACTGGCCGGTGTAAAAATCATCAGCAGTAGCATAATATAATTGTCCCCTTAAATTTGTATTACCAACGAAGTCAATTTGTAAATCATTATTTCCATACCATGTATAATAATTTAGATTACCTGTTCCGCAATTATTTAAACCACTACCTTTTTCAATAACAGGACTCCAATTAGTTCCTGTTCTATCAATTTCTATTAAATATGAAATGGTCATTTGATTATTATCCATATCGAGTGATGGATCATCACCAATTTCGACATAGTCACTGGAACTCCCGAATTCGAAACTTCCACCACCGTCATTGCTAAAAGTAGTGCCCGAAATAACACCATCATTTCCATTAGATGTAAGGTCATACCAAATCGATCCAGATCCAGAATATGAATTTTCATTTGAAGCATCGAGATAGATCATTAGACCTGATGTAACGATATCAGATATAAGTTGAATAGTGTTTGAAGTTTGTGAGGTCGATGCTGGATTCCCAGCAGCATCAAATATTGCATTATTAGCAGGAGAAATTGTTAGGATTTCATCTCCATCAGGGATTCCGTTAAGAGGAATTCCAAGTGAAATAGTTGATCCATCTATTAAAATACTGGATGGATTTGAGGAAGATAAAGTTGCATTACCCCCACTTATCGTTAAATTAAAATCTGAAGCCTCTAGATTTCCGCTTCCATTACTAGAGTTATAGACAGCCTCAGTAAATGTGATTGAAACAACACTATTATCAACTTTAAGTTTTGATGAAAAAATTTCAGGTGCAGTATTATCAGCTTCTGATTCTAATCCAAATCTCGAAGCAAACGCATTGAAGTTTTGTGTAGTCTCAGATTCAGTAAGTTCTCTATCATAATATAGAAATACTCCGATTTTACCCCACCACTGACTTCCAGTATTTACATTATTTTGATTTTGAAACCACTTGCCAATGGCATGGAAACCCCTGTGATAGTTTGCATTTGGATCTGTTATTTGATAAACGTTTGTATCTGTATTATATCTAAACTTCATGTACGGAGAGGACTGTGCAAGTTTAAAATCAAGGAAATTAAACTGAGTATAGGGATTGGGTAATGAAGTAATATCAAAACCCGTATCAATAAATCCTCCATTATCATTATCATGCATTCCAAGGTTATTGTTGCCAATTTCAATTATAACCGGGTGATCATTGGCACTACCTCTAACCAGTGTTCTGTGGTCACTAGTTGTATTTTTTATACTTGTAAATACTTGCATAGTTGCATTGCTATATGAGGGAACATTTAACCTTGATCCATTTACTATATATTGGGCTGCACCATATGAACCCTCAAAATCCATATGCTTTATATCATTTACAGTTCGAAAAGCATCTGAATTAATTGTAAAGTCATAATTACTTTGGGACAAATCATACCAAAAATTTCCGGTGCCAGGGAATGAACTGAAATTATCGGCATCTAAATATAACTGTAAGCCATCTGTAACTAAATATCGATTTATTGTAGACCAATAATTTTGCTTTATTTCGTCAGCATTCAGCTTTCTGTTATAAATTCTTACAGATTTGATTTCTCCATTAAAATATTCGCCATTTGAAGATAGTTTGTAACCTATTGCTGATCCATGAGATCCTAGGTTTAATTCTCCTCCGTTTGCTTGATTGCCTTGCCAATGCAATACACCATTAACATACATTTCGACCTGAGGATAACCCCCATTATTGTCAATGGCAATTACCCAGTGATTCCATAAGCCAGCAGAGTAATCTATTTCATCATGTCGATCATTATTCTGACCATTAAATCCACCTTCTCCATCACTAAGTAAGATCATACATCCTCTTCTATGGCTTGTTGAAACTGATGTATTTTGTTCCCATATAACTTGAGTTTTATTATTTTGATCTGTCTTAAAATAAGCTTCAATAGTGTATGTGTCATCACCCTCTGATAAAACTGCAGGGAAGCTTACTTTGTCGTCATTACCATCAAAATCAAAAGATTTTCTGTCTGAATCGTATGATGCTCCTGAAATTGTTCCATTATTGTTATTACCGCTTAAATCATTCCATGATAAACCACTTCCGTTATATGATAGGTCATTTTCTGCATCAACATACATAACAAGCCCACTTGTAACATGAGTGTTAACAACAGGAATATTGTTAGGGTGTAAATAATGGTTGTAATTATTTGATATCTCTTGATCAGTAAGTGCCCTATTGTAGACTCTTACTGAGTAAATTTTTGAATTCGTGTGATGGCTGTTTCCATCTGAGTAAATAAATCCTCCAATAGTAGCTTCAACTGATGTAAAGTTATTTGTTGAGGTGTTACTTGAACCTGAATTAATTACAGAACTGCCATTTACAAATACCTCTCTTTTAGAATCGCCAGATGGTTTTGATCGCAATATTACGTGAGTCTTTTGTCCAACAATATTAGGACCTCCCTCAATTCTATCATCTGAATCACAGCAACCTCCAACATCATAAAAGATAACGTTACTGCTCCATGGAAGGTGAGCGTTGATTCCATAGTTGTGACTGTCACCCCTGAAGTTAATTACTGAACCGCCGCCACTTACAGGTTCTAAAATTATTTCAATTGTGTGATCGGTCTGAGATAATCCAAAAGAATTTGAGGGGGGACCTGTCATAGAATCGTCACCATCAAATACAAAATAACCTTCACTATTGTAAGTGGCAGTATTTATGTTAAAATGATTATTATTTCCACTTATGTCATTCCAAGTTGCACCAATGCCACTATATGAAGTTGAGTTAGATGCATCAAGATTTAAAACAAGACCATTCGACGTTAGTTGAGACTGTACTAATTGGATTTGTATTAAAAACAATAAAGAATTAAAAAATATTATATATTTCGAATTCCTCATTAATAAATTTAATTAAATATATACAACCAACCTTCCACAACAGTGGTTTCGTCGCCTCGATCAATAATGTAATAATATGGCCCTGACTTAAGGGGTTGTCCATTTTTATTTGTACCTCCCCAGTCATTTTTATATGACCAAGATTCATAAACTATCACTCCACTTCCATCATAAACTTTTACATTCGCCGTGGGATATTTATCAATATTAATAATTTTCCACTTAGACTCCTCACCAGAGGTATTTGGAGTTAGAAGCTCAGAAACGAAAAGTGGAATAACTTCCTCCCCATTCGCATTAAATATGGGCTCCTCTGGGAACCCGTCATTATTATCATCTTGATCAGCATTATCTCCAATTCCATCACCATCAGAATCTCTACTTTCGTTTGGATCTAATGGGAAGTCATCAAAACTATCAAAAACTCCATCATTATCAGCATCTAAGTCTGAATTGTCACCAATTCCATCGCCATCGCTGTCTAAACACTCATTTTCATTGAATGGGAAAACATCTTCTTCATCAATACACCCATCATTGTCGTCATCGTTATCTAAACAATCTGGGATCAAATCTCTATCATAATCTCTTGGTCTTTTGTAATCTTTAAGAGGGTCGCTGTCACATTCAATTTCATGATCATCACTGTATCCATCTCCATCATCATCTTGGTCAGCATTATTTCCAATACCATCACCGTCGGTATCCAAATATTCTGAACTATCTTCAGGGAAAGCGTCTTCTTTGTTAATCACACCATCATTATCAATATCTCTATCCAAACAATCTATGATATTATCACCATCTGAATCCTTAGGAAAATCCGATGAGTCAAATGGATTAGTTCCGCAAATAGTCTCAATTTTATCATTGAATCCATCGTTATCATTATCTCTATCAATGTTATCAGGAATTCCATCTAGATCAAAATCTTCTATCTCAGTTTGAGAAGAATTATTAGTTAATCCTGAATTGCCTGATTGTGAGGTGTTATTATTATCTTGATCCTCCTCTATATCATTTACATTAATTACTGTATCACTTGAAGTCGCAATAACTAGATCTAATCCAAGATCTTTAACCTCTTGAATCAGTATTTCAATTTCTTGATCCTCAGAACATCCGTTAGTAAATACTATTACACCAGAAGAAGAATCCTCACAATTGTCTATTTCATCCGCAACTCCATCACTGTCACTATCCTCGATATTCGTAGGTGTAGTTCTAACATAAGTATATCCTCCACCCATATATCCTAAACTCCAATCTTCAAAATACAATTCAAAATATATATTCTCTTCTTTAAGGTGGCCAATGAATTTTTTGCTTAACGAGGCTTTAATATTTGCATCTGAACCAAATAAATTATTCCAACTTGTGTATTCAAGAAGTAATGGATTATTATCTTCAAGGTTTCCTTCCGCCCATTCGACACCATAAGTTTCTCCCGATTGATTGTTAAAGCTTTGTTCCTTTGAAATATTAAATATCCCACTAGTGGATCTAGCAAGTTCAACCTCTGAAGTTAAACTATCATGATTTTCCTCCTTTGTCCAATCTGAGAAAATTAGTTTTCTAAATCGGACTTTTTTACCGCTCCATATTTCTGGTGGCACTTGAGTTTCGTCACAACCATTTTCGTCTACCTCTACACCCTCAGTTGTATCTGGGCATAAGTCAAGTCCATTGACAACTCCATCATTATCATCATCAAATTGACTTTTTGAACATCCTTTTGAATTTGCAATTTCTCCCTCTGGTGTATCAGGACAATTATCCACCTCATTAGCTATTCCATCTCCATCATCATCTTGAATATCGCTTGGTGTACTTCTAATATACCTTACAAGTCCATTACTACTCTTCCCCCATTCTAGGAACTTTAGATTGAGATAAACATTGTCTGTTTCTAAATGAACAATAAAGTTAATTCCAACAGATTCATTAGTTCTTCTCCCATCACTTCTCATTGCATCTCTCCAAGACATAAATTCAAGTTCATTAATTAATGTACTTGATGTGAGACTTCCAATAGCCCATTTTGTGTCTATTGTTGAACCATAAGATGATTCTTTTGCAATATTAAATAGACCTCTTCGGTTTTGTCTAGTAAGAATTACATTTGAAGTAAGGCTATCTTGATGTTTTGGGAGAGTCCAATCAACATTGTGATCCTTGCTAAACTCGATATTTGGACCTAGCCAAAACTTAGGCTTAACTTGAGAATCAGAACATCCATTTTCGTCCACAGATTCACCTAGAGGTGTATCTTCACATAAATCATAAAGATCAATGACTCCATCCTGATCTTGATCCTTTTGGTTCTCGGAACATCCATTAACAAAAGCCATTTCATCCTCTGGGGTATAAGGACATTGATCAAATGAATTATCAACACCATCATTATCATCATCTTCAATGTTTAACGGAGTTGACCTCTCATAGGAAAAAGAATAATTCGAGTCACTAAATGAAGTAAATTTAATTTCAAAGAATATGTTTTCACTCTCCAAGTGGACTACAATATCTTTTCCAATCAGATCTTTATTATTTGAACCTAATTCACTTCTAATTGAGGACAGTGATTTAAAATCAAGGCTAGAAATTTGACTTATTTTTCCAAGTGCCCACTTAGAATAAATCGGAGCACCAATTCTGGAGTTGTATGAAGTTTCAAAAATAGAGTTGAACAATAAATTTGAGCCACTACTTGATCTGGTAAATTCAGTAACCACGGTCAAACTATCTTTATCATTTTCCCAACTTGCAGTTCTATCTCTTTTATAAATTACTTTTGGACCTGTCCATAGCTGCCTTGCAGGACAACCACTATCATCAACTTGATATCCCATAGGTGTATTAGGGCAGTTATCAATAATATCTAAAACACCATCTTGGTCTTGATCTGAATCTGCGGGATCACATCCATTAACAAGTGCAGTAATATCGGCAGGGGTATTGTCACATTTATCTACTGAATCATCAACACCATCACTATCAGCATCATCAATATTTTGAGGTGTAGACCTAATATATTCAAGTCCACCACCCATACCACCACTAGTCCATTGATTAAACGTTATGTCGATATATATGTTATCAGTTATCAAGTGTAAAATCATAGGCCTATCTAGGGCAGTATGAATCTGGCCATTTTGACGCATGATATCTTTCCATGAGCGATAAGTATTTAATACTGGGTTTCCATCATCAATACTTCCATAACTCCATTCAGTATCTTGGGTTGATCCATAACTTGATTCTTTAGCTATGTTAAATAAGCCTCGTTTATTTTGTCGAGTTAAAATTACATTAGATGTAAGGCTATCTTGATTTTCAGACAATGTCCAATCTACAGAATCATATTTTCTGAAAATTACTTTTTTACCAAGCCAGAGGGTTGGTGAGTTTTGACTAGCGGAGCATCCATTTTCATCAACTGTTTCACCTGATGGAGTGTCAGGACAATAATCAGTCAAGTCTGGAACTCCATCAAAATCAGTGTCCATATCTTCCTCTTTACAACCAGTAACTAAATAAGTTATTTCTGGGTCACAATATTCAATTGTGTTTGATGAGGTATCTGTTGTATTGGATGAAGTATCAGTATCATCAATAGGGGCAGACTCAGGAATTTCGAAGGTAATTACATAGGAATATGCGTTTCCTTGTGAATCATAAATTGAATTTTCTGAAGGAGTAACTATTAAAATTTCATCTCCACTGGGAAGTCCATCAATTTCAAGACCTAACTTAACTGAATTTGAATCATGGTCAATAACCGTAGGTGAAGTAGATACTAATGATAATGACCCGCCAGATATAGATAGATTAAAGTCTTGATTCGATAAAGTCTCAGATGATGACGAGGAACCTCCATAAATTGGTTCATTTAATTCTATATCTAAAACATAACTATTTGATACAGATTCACTTCGCTCTATATTTTTAGAGACAACAACAGGATATTCAATAATTGAATTGTAATTATTGAGTATTTCTTGTTCAGTAAGCACTCTACTATAAAGTCTATAAATCGGAATATATCCGTCAAATGCATTTGAATTGGATAGACCTCCAGTCTGACTTGGTGGATTAAAAGTATCATCCATTTCATTTCCAATTATCATTGTACCACCAGGTAATATTGAAACACCAGCATTTAGTTTACCGCTAAAAACTAACTTTCCATCTATGAAAACCTCTTCTTTTCCAGAGGTCCTATCAGAGGTCCTGACTAAATGATGCCAGCCATCTGAGCCATTTAGGTTGATACCTGTGTCTAAACTGTTATTATTTCCGATTGATGCTCTAGAGAAAATTTTGATGTTTTCAGTACCCAAAAGCAATGACTGATTATCATTGCCTTGAAGGTTATATGCTTTGAATGCTCCTAAATTATTTACTTCAGTTTTAATGTAATATTCATCAGTATATTTCTCTGCAGGATGGTCAAAATCTTTGAGATAAAAATATTTACTTTTTTGGTCGCCTTCAAATTTAAATCCATTTGAAATTTCATATGTTGGAGTTCCAACTATGGTAAAATTATTTTCATTTCCGGATAAATCATACCATGTATTACCATTTCCAGGATATGAATTTTGATCAAGTGAATTTAGATGAATTACCAATCCATTTGAACTTATATCAGTTGAATTTGGAACTACAGGTATCTGAAAATCATAATAGTTATTTGAAGATTCATGTGATTCAATATAATTGGGATCGATTTCACAAATGCAATTATCAACCGAATCATCAACACCATCATAATCAGAGTCATTAATTTCATTAGGGGTAGTCCTTATATATGAAAACCCACCCATACCTCCTTGGTTACCCCTAGACCATGACAAGAATTTTATTTCAAAAAAAATGTTATCATCCTGAAGGTGTACCACCATATCTCTATCAGTAGCCTCATATGTAGCTCCTAGTGATCTCATAGCATCTCTCCAAGACCTAAAATTAAGTTTCGATGGGTCAATGCCAGAACTTGTTCGCATTTGATCAAGACTACCTACAGCCCATCTGGTACCTATAGTCGATCCATAGCTAGATTCTTTGGCAATATTAAATAATCCTCTTTTATCTTGTCTTGTGAAAATCACATTAGGAGTAAGACTGTCTTGATTAACTTCATTTAGCCAATCTGCTCCGTCTCTTTTGATAAATTTTACTTTTTTCCCTGTCCAAAGTATAATAGGATCTTGATCAGTAGAACAGCCTTTGTCATCAACTGACTCACCCTCTGCAGTCTCGGGACAAAGATCATCTAAATCATTAACTCCATCACCGTCACTATCAGTTTGACTTGTTGCACAACCTTGAGAATTAGAAATTTGATCCAATGGGGTATTAGGACATTGATCAATAGAATCAGGAACTCCATCTTTATCCTGATCGTCAATGTCAGTGGGGGTTCCCCTCTCATAGGCAAAACCACCACCAGCATTGCTTTTTGTCCAATGTAGCAATTTAATATCTACGTATATATTATCACTAATCATGTGCATAACAAATGTTCTACCAACATTTTCATGAGTTTTACCAAGTGATCTAAATGTATCCTTCCAAGGTCTAAATTGAAGGTCATTGATATTGTCATTCTCAATAGATCCAATTGCCCACTCAGTATCTACTGTGGAGCCATAACTAGACTCTTGTGCTATATTAAACAAGCCTCGATTACTTTTTCTAGTTAATATTACATTACTTGTCAAACTATCTTGATTGATTGACAAATTAAAATCAGCATGGTCTTTCTTTTCAAAAAGAATCTTTTTCCCAGTCCATAATATTGGAGATTTTTGGCTTGTTGAGCATCCATATTCGTCAACCGTTTCAATAGCTGGAGTATTTGGACAAAGATCTATATTATCTGAAACACCATCATTATCACTATCATGTGAACCAACAGGACATCCATTTTGAAGAACAGTAGTTCCTGATATTGTATTAGAGCATTCATCAAGAAGGTCTGGAACTCCATCATTGTCAGAGTCTAAAATTTGTTCATCTGTCCTTCTCACATATGAGAAACCTCCCCCAGTTTTAACTCTTCCACTATCCCAAGTCAAGAATTTTAAATCAAAATATATGTTATGGTCTGTTAACCATACAACCATATCTTGATTAGGTAAATCAGAAGTATTTTTACCATTATACCTTGCGGCATCTCTCCATGTCATGAATGTTAAATTTCCTATCCCATCAGAGGTTTTTCCAAAAGCCCACAAAGTTCCCGCTGGTCCTTCATTATTTGAATCGTAGGAATTCTCAACAGATGAGTTATAAAGACCTCTATTATCCCCTCTAGTGATCGAAACCCCATCAATAATAAGATCAGTATTAGCGACTAGGTTTGTGTCAGCATTGGGTAATTTTTTAAATACAATCTCAGGTCCATTCCAAATGATATAATTACACCCATTCTGGTCAACACTAGAGCCTTCTTCAGAATCTGGACAAAAGTCTATATCATCATTTACCCCGTCGTTGTCATTATCCATTTCACTATACAAACAACCGTTTACACTTACAGGGGTGTTAATATTTTGATTATCACAATTATCAACTTCGTCAGCGACACCATCCATATCAGAGTCTGAAATATCATTTGGAGTTGAACGCAAATAAGAGAGTTCTCCACCCTGCTCATTATTCTTGTAGCTCAGGAATTTTATATCTAAGTAAATGTTATCATCTTGTAGAAATAAAACTAAATCTTTATCTAACCCAAAAACATCTTTAAATGGTTTAAAATCTAATTCATTTAAATTATCGTTAGTTGTTCCCTCAGCCCATAGGGTGTTTTTTGGGGTTCTGGATGAAGAATTATACTTTGTTTCTTGTTTAATATTAAAAATTTCCAAACGAAAATCCCTAGTAAGAATATAATTTGAGGTAAGACTATCTTGATGAATTGATTTCCTCCAATCACTATAGTTTACTTTTTTAAATAAAACTTTTGGGCCCTTCCATATTTGAGCAATTAACTGATTTGAGGAACAACCATTTTCATCAACTTCATCACCCAATGGAGTATTATCACATAAATCTAAATAATCTGAGACACCATCTTCATCTTTATCTCTTTGATAGATTGAACATCCATCAATATAGGATGTTTGTTCATCAGGGGTATCAGGACACAAATCAAAAGAATCAGGCACACCATCTTTATCCTGGTCATTTTCGTAATAAGGTGTTGATCTCTCATATGAAAAACCTCCACTTACTCCTTCCTGAGCATTTCCTTTTGTCCAACTTAAAAATTTAACATCAATAAAAATATTTTTAGATACAATTTTCATTACAAAGTTTTTATCACCATCAGCAACTTGATGCGTTGAACCTGTTGACCTAATTGCATCTCTCCAACTCAGGAAAGTTAAATTTTCAATACCATCCTCTATTTTACCGACAGCCCATCGAGTATCTTCAGGGGATGAGTTGTTACTTCTATCATAACTAGTTTCAGAAAATGAATTAAATAAACCCTGATTATCACCTCTTGTTATTAATACTTCATCAATTATTTTATCTTGATTTTCTGCAAGAAAGAAATTTGCATTATCTTTTTTCTCAAATATTACTTTTGGTCCTGTCCAAAGAATATCAGCAGGACAGCCCTTATCATTGACTCCAAGATTTTCAGGAGTTGAAGGGCATTCATCTAAATTATCCATAACTCCATCTGAGTCTCTATCTGTAACAAATGGTGAGCATCCGTTTGGATAAACCATATGCCCATATGGAGTATTGGGACATTCGTCGATATCATTTGATACTCCATCTATGTCATCATCATCATAACCAAGAGGAGTACTTCTGATATATGAAAAACCTCCTCCTCCAGTACCTCCATTTCTACCCTGTGACCAACTTAAAAACTTTAAATCAAAATATATATGGGAGGAAATTAAATGAACAACTAATGATTTCCCTACGAATTCTCCATTTCTATGATTACTATTATCTCCTCTAAAGATCTCCCTCCATTTCTTGAATTCAAGATTTTCAATTCCCTCACTTATACTCCCTAGAGCCCACTCAGTATCTTTTGGATTGTCGTTATTATAACTATTTTCCTGAGCATAATTAAATATCCCTCTTTTGTCTTGTCTTGTAAAAAACACATTGCCAACGATACTATCATAATTAGATTTTAATTTCCAATCTGAATAATCATCTTTTACAAATAAGATATTTCGACCTGTCCACAGTGTTTTAGTCACACATCCAGTTTGATCAACAATAGCACCAAATGGGGTTGATTCACATTCATCGATTAAATCAAGTATCCCATCTCTGTCTTCATCATTTTCATCGGCAGTACAACCATTAACAAAACTTATCCCCCCTTCTTCTGAATCAGGGCAAATGTCTTTGTCATTTGCAACACCGTCATAATCATCATCTAAAATATCGTTTGGAGTAGATCTAATATAGGAGAAACCCCCATCCATATCACCTTCTCTTCCGCTTCTCCAACTAAGGAATTTGATTTCTAAGTAGATATTCTCTTGAACCAAATGAACAACCATATTTTTTCCAACACCATCTTGCATTTCACCATTAGATCTCATAAGATCTCTCCAAGTCATAAAATTTAGTTGATCAATATATTCAATATCACCATAAGCCCATCTTGTGTTTAGAGGTCCTTCAGCATGGCTACTATAGTTATACTGAGTTTCTTGAGCGATGTTAAATAACCCTCTATTATTTTGCCTTGTAAAAATGTAATTGTCAGTAAGCTTATCTTGATTCTCGGGTTTTGTCCAGTCAACCATGTCTTTTTTAACAAAAATAACTTTTGGACCAGTCCATAAAATCGGCGAGCTACAGCCATCTTCATCAACTTCTTCACCTGAAGTAGTTTGAGGACATAAATCTGATTCATTATAAACTCCGTCATTATCTGAATCTAAATTTTGAATTTCACATCCATTTACAGATACTGTAATATATGAAGGTGTATCTGGACACTGATCGTAATCATTTGCAACACCATCGGAATCATCATCCTCTAATTCTTCAGAGGTAGTTCTGTAGTATGAAAAACCACCTGTTAGATTATCATGGCCATTTACCCATTTTTCAAATTCTATTTCAAAAAATAAATTTGTAGATAATTGATGTACAACAAACTTTTTCCCAGGCAAGTTAGATGCTCTATATCCCTCATTCTCCATGGCTTGCTTCCAATTGGTAAAATTTAAACTTGTCAAATCATCATTGATTGAACCAGCTGCCCATTCAGTATCTTTTGGTCCATTCAATGATGTATTGTACTGGTTTTCTTGTTGTATATTAAATAATCCTCTATTATCTCCTCTTGTCAGTGTTAATCCAGAGTAAATACTATCTTTATTTTGACTTAAATTCCAATCTGCACCTGCAGGTTTTTCAAAATAAACCTTTTTACCTTTCCAAATCATTGGGGAATTTTGATCAGCTGCACATCCATAATCGTTAACCTCTAAACCTTGTCTGGTGTCTGGACAGTAATCCAATGAATCTATAACTCCATCGCCATCGTCATCTTGCTGGTAAATGGAACAACCACGGGTATTAGCAATTACCCCATCTTGAGTATTAGGACACTGATCTAACTCATCGCTGACCCCATCCTTGTCAGTATCAGTTATGTCGTTTGGAGTAGATCTTATATAGCTATATCCTCCACCCTTATTACTTCTTGTCCAATTCAAAAATTTAAAATCAATGTAAATATTTTTATCATCAATTCTCATCACAAAATTGTGATCAACTAGTTGATAAGTTTGTCCTACCGACCTAACGGCATCTCTCCAAGATTTGAAATCTAAATTTTCAATCCCATCTTCAATCTTACCTACTGCCCATGATGTTCCAACTGGAGAAAATCTTGATGAACGTTCATATTCATTCTCTTGAGCAAAATTATATAGTCCTCTATTTTCCTTTCTTGTAATCGATATATCCTTGTAGATGAAGTCTTGATTTTTTTCGTCATTATAATCGGCATAATCATCTTTAGAAAATTTAACCATAGGACCAGTCCAAAGAATTGGGGGAAGACAACCATAACTGGTAACCGTTTCACCAGAGGGGGTATTTGGACATAGGTCTATATCATCCATCACTCCGTCATTATCCCTGTCAAGCTCCGAAAGAAGACATCCATTTACAAAGGCAATTGTTCCAGAAATCGTATCGGAACATTGATCAATTTTATCACTTACTCCATCTCCATCTGAATCAATTTGATTGTTTGGAGTACTTCTCTCATAAGAAAATCCTCCTCCTACTGAATATGATAGAAGTCTAATATCAAAGTAGATATTAGTAGATTTAATATGAACAACATAATCTTTTTCAAGAATATTTTGATTATTACTACCTCCATTTAATGCAAAAATATCCTCCATATTAGCGAATGATAGCCTAGTGAGATCTTCTTTACCGGTGTTTGGGTCAAATAGCATTGATGTATTACCTAAGGCCCATTCTGTATCATAAGGCCCTCCATATTCTTGATTGTATTTTAGTTGTCTAGCTCGATTGTACAAACCATTTTGATCACCACGTGCAAACCAAAGAAATCTTGTTATGCTATCATAACTCTCTCTATTTGACTCAACTTGACCTTTAAATTTTTGAAAAAGAACTTTAGGCCCTTTCCATATCTCAGCCCTATCCTCATTCTCAGAGCACCCAAATTCGTCAACTATAGATCCATTCCTTGTGAATGGGCAGAGATCTTCAAAATCAGGAATTCCATCCTGATCAGTATCAATTTGTTTTTCGGAACATCCCCTTGTATTAGCAATTTCTCCGGAGGGAGTATCAGGACATAAATCAATGTCGTCAGCTACTCCATCACCATCCTGGTCATCAATTTCAGATGGGGTTGACCTAATGTAAGAAAAACCTCCTCCTTGATTACTTCTTGTCCACTGTTCAAATGTTAGTTCAAAATAAATATTTTCATCAATAATATGGACAACAAAAGTTTTGCCAACTGATTCATAAGTTTGCCCAACAGCTCTAACAGCATCTCTCCATGATTTGAACTCTAAAGCCTCTGGATCTATAGATCCAAAATTATAGATTTGGTCTAATGTGCCAAATGCCCACTCTGTGTTTACAGGTGAATCTCTCTGACTTGTGTCATATTCATTTTCAAAAACTGGATTGAAGAGTCCTCTGTTTGACAATCTTGCTAAAGTTAGACTCTCAGTAATACTATCTTGATTATTGATAAGCGTACCATCACTTTTAGGCTCTTTTGTAAATCTCACTTTTTTCCCATTCCAAATAGTTATGGGAATTTGATCAACAGAGCAGCCTTGGCTATTTACATTAGTATTTGATGGAGTATAAGGACATTTATCATTTAAATCTGAAACACCATCAGAATCAGTATCTAACTGATCGGCTGAGCATCCAAAATAATCTACCTCAGTATTTACAATGGTGTTCAAACAATCATCGTAATCATCAGCTATTCCGTCATTGTCCGTATCTAAAGTACCTGATGCAGTACTCCTTATATATGAGAAGCCTCCACCTGTTCCATCATGATCATCCCTACCAGTAGTCCAATTTAAAAACTTGATGTCAACATATATATTATCTTCCTCTAAGTGTAATACCATATCATTTCCTACAGCCTGATAAGTTTTTCCAAAAGATCTCATGGTATTATGCCATGAATTAAAATTTAACTGAGAAATTCCATCAGAAATTTTTCCAGGTGCCCATTTTGTACCAATGGTTGAACCATAGCTGCTTTCTTTTGCAATATTGAACAGACCTCTATTACTTTGTCTTGTAAGGATTACATTATCAGTAAGAAAATCTTGATTTTCAGTGTTATTGTGATCAGCGTTATTTTCTTTAAGGAAATACCTTTTAGGACCCGTCCAGAAAATTGGCTTGTCTTGCGATTCACTACAGCCATCTTGGTCAACTGATTCTCCTTCGGGAGTATCAGGACACAAATCTAAATTATCCGTTACTCCATCATTATCCGAATCTTCATAAATTAATACGGAACATCCAAAAACATTTGACATAGATTCCTCATCTAGACATAATGAACTTGTTGAAGAACTTGCGGTGTCAGAAGGACATATGCAATCATCAACACTATCATCAACACCGTCATTATCAATATCTGTATCTAAATTATTTGGAGTGCTTCTTATATATTTGAAACCTCCAGATCCTTTTGCTTGCCACTGGGTTATTTTAATATCGATGTATATATTTTCTCTTATTAAGTGAAGAACTAAATCATTATCAACTGATTGATTAGTGTATCCAAATGATCTAACTACGTCTCTCCAGGGTTGAAATACTAGTTGACCAAAATTTGAGGTATTTCCAACAGCCCATTCAGTAAGTGCAGGTCCTTTTGAAGTTGAATTATAAGAATTTTCAAATGCTATATTAAATAAACCTCGATTATTTTGTCTTGTAAGAATTACATTTGGTGTAATACTATCTTGATATTTTGTAAGAGTGTAATCTGCTTCAGAAGGTTTTCTGAATTCAACTTTTTTACCATTCCAAACCGAACTTATAACACACCCATTAGAGTCAACTGCAAAACCTTCCAAAGAATTGGGGCAGCTATCAAGATGATCCATAATTCCATCTTGATCATAATCAGTTTCTGAGAGGAGACAACCACTAACCAGAGAAATCTCCTGACTGTTAGAATTATCACAGTTATCATACTCATCGGCTACACCATCAGAGTCACTATCAGTGATACCATTGGCAGTAGATCTAATATAGCTGTATCCTCCTCCAACAATATTCTCATTCGTCCAACTTAAAAATTTTATTTGTATAAAAATATTCTCAGAAATAAGTTTAAGCACAATATCCTTATTCAATGGAAATGTATTTCCATTATCAGAAACAATTTGATTAAAATCTTTAAAATCAAGTCTTGTAGGATTTTCAGTTATCGATCCATAAGCCCATTTGGTATTAGATGGGTTAGATGAGGAAGACTCATCAATCTCACTATTAAATAACCATCCCTTCAAAGCTCTGTTTAGAGTATTTGATACTGTTAAAGAATCACCAAAAGAATTATCTTCACCATATGTATAGTCATAGCGAATAAATTTAACGTTTGGCCCTGTCCAAATTGTTGGTGCTACTTGTGAGGAACTACAACCATTTTCATCTACATTTTCACCCTCAGGAGATTCAGGACATATATCATTTGGATTTGGAACTCCATCGTTATCATCATCTATTTGAGATTCTGAGCATCCTGAAGTAAATGCAGTGAGATTTTCATCTGTATTAGGACATTCATCTATTTCGTCAGGAACTCCATCGTTATCTTGATCATTCTCGAAGGTTGGAGTTGTTCTACTGTATGAGAAACCTCCACCTTGACCACTTTTTTGCCAACTAAGGAAAGTAACATCAAAATAGATATTTTCGCTTATAACGTGAACTACAAAAGTTTTCCCTGGAACTTCCCATGTTTGACCCTGAGCCCTTATTGCGTCTCTCCATGTCATAAAATTTAGAGAGCTAACACTTTGGGTCTTAATACTCCCGAATGCCCACTCAGTATTAGCTGGACCTTCATACTCTCTGTTGTAATCATCATTGTAAACTGTATTAAATAACCCTTTGTTATTACCTCTTGCTATAATTAGATTTGGTAAGATACTATCTCGATTCTCCTCTAAATTAATGTCAGCATTATTTTCCTTTTTGAAAATAACATTCTTCCCTGTCCATATTTCAGCAGGAGCACATCCTCTGTCATCAACATTATCTGGAGAGGAAGAATTTGGACATTCATCTCTATCATCAGGTACACCGTCTTGGTCATAATCACTTTCATTTAGCATACATCCTGTTGTATAGGAATAACCAGGAGGGGTATTATCGCAATGATCTTTTGAATTAGGCACTCCATCACCATCTAAATCATCAATTTCAGTGGGGGTTGACCGAGAATATGAAAAACCTCCACCCTGCCCATTTGAGGTCCAACTTTCAAATTTTATATCTAAATATATATTATCATCAATTAGATGAAGAATTAAATCTCTATCTTTTTCAATATTTTGTATTATGGAATTACGTCCATCCTGCATAATATCTTTCCAAGACATAAATTTTAAATCAAAGACATTGTCATTTGAAATTTTACCAACAGCCCACTCTGTTCCTTCAGGTCCATTATCTGAAGTATTATATATCGTATCTGTTATTGCATTAAAAATACCATCATAAGATCTTCTGGTAATAATTATATTATCATTTATTTCATCTTGATTCTTGGCGTCATTCCAATCAGTAAAATTGTATTTAATAAATTTAACCCTTGGACCAGTCCAAAAAACTGGTTTAATTTGACTCCCTGAACACCCTTGATCATCAACGCTTTCGCCATCAGCAGTCTCGGGACAGATATCCGAGTCATCAAAAACTCCATCTCCATCCGAATCAGTCTGTGTCAAAGAACACCCATTTGTATATGCTATTTCATCTGATGGAGTATTGGGACATTCATCTAAACTATCTGGGACACCGTCGGAATCTTCATCTAAAATATTTTCAGGAGTAGATCTTGAATATTTAAAGCCTCCGCCTTTACCTAGAGATGTCCATTCTAATAGTGTTAAGTCGAAATAGATATTGTGAGATTTTAAATGAACAACAAATGTCTTTCCAATTTGCTCATTCATTTTTTGACCATTAGATCTCCACAAAGTTTTCCAGTTCTTAAAGTCTAATTCTGTTACATCATTTGAGGTTTTTAGAGCCCATTGGGTCTCTTTAGGTCCCTCTTGTCCACCAGAATTGTATGAACTCTCTAAAGCAATATTAAAAAGTCCATTAGTGTTTTTACGAGTAAATATTACATCAACAGTAATACTATCTTGATTCTCGGGAAGAGAAAAATCTGCATAATCTTTTTTTTCGAAAATTACTTGGGGCCCATTCCATATAGTGCGAGTTACCTGATCGCTTTCTTGAGCATGGGATATGCTTAATATATTAATAAATATAGTAAGTAATAAATATTTTATGTTTAAATCTGAGGGCATCCAAAAATATTAGATAATTGATTATTCGGAGAGTTTGGACATTGATCAACCTGGTTTGAAACACCATCTTTATCATCATCTGATAAATCATTGGGTGTGGATCTGATGTATGAAAGAGCACCCGGATCATTAGTTCCTCCCCCACCCCAATATTTCATTATAATCGAGAAGTAAATGTCATCAGTGATAAGATGAACTACTAACTCTTGATCTAGATAATCTGTGGGTGAACCATCTACTGCATCTATCCAGCTTGAAAAGGTAAGATTATCTATATTATCAATACTACCAAGAGCCCATTCGGTGTCAGATGGACCTCCAGTATCGTCTTTGTAAGAGTTTTCTTTTTTTATGTTAAAAATAGCTTTTTTGTTTGCTCGAGTTAAAATAACATTTGGAGTTATTGAGTCTTGGAATTGTTTTGAGGTCCAATCATCATCACTAGTCTTACTAAATTCAACCATTACACCTTTCCAAATGTTTTCAGGAACATCCGATGAACTATCATCTCCGGACTTTGAACAATAAGACAGAATTGACAATAAAAAAAATACTAAAAAAAGGTTAGTTGAGTATTTCATGTTGAAATTATTTAAAAGAAATTTTTGAAATTGATATTTTGTTCTTATAATTTATATAATATAATTAATATTGAACTGATTCAGAATAAATTATTTTGATTTTCTTTGATTAATGAAACAAATATTACATATTTAATACATGACTCTTGATGTAATTTCCCTTTTTGTTAGCCTTCTATGTTTCCTTATCTTAATAATTATAATTGGTTCATTTAAGTTCAATAAAAGCATTAACATACCATTTGTCATAATCATCTTCTTTGTTGGAATTCAAAGATTTCAGAGCTCTATGTCGAATCTTAATTTACTTGAATCAATATCTCCTTTTGAAAAATTTCCTTTTTATGCGTTATTTTTTATACCGCTATTCTTATTCTTTTTTAAAGAATCAATTAATGAAAAAAGAACCTCATTAAGAGACCTTAGTCACCTTTTACCGCCAGTTGTTTTAATCTTGTTAAAAAAGGGTGGTATGATAACAGATGAAATAAGTAGAGTTGTATTTTTTCTGTATTCATTATTTTATTGGGTAATAATTCTAAAAGAGATTATAAAGTATTACAGAACCACCTTAATGAAATACTTTTTTAATAAGATAAATTTTAAATGGTTAATTCTAATTTTTTCAAATATTAGCCTTATAATGTTTTTTTTAAATTATATCGTTATCTATTGGGATATAAATAAATCTGATATTTCTCTATTAAACTTTTATAGGGGAAGCTCAATTTTGTGGATTATTGCTTTATTATATTTATTTTATAATCCGGTAATTATTTATGGTAGAAATTATTTGCTAAATCAGCTGTCAATTAAAACAAAACTATACGATTCATGGAGTTATAAATCGTTAAATAAAATAGATAGTAAAGATCTGGGTTTGTACAAAAAATTAAAAACAAAAATACCAGAGCTAATATACATGACTAAACTACTTGAAAAAGACTTGAGATTTTTACAGACTAAACTTAAAGGTTCAAAAACATTATCTAATAAACTGAATATTCCCAACTCACATTTAAAAGTGCTTTTCAAATATCATTGTAAACTCTCACTCCATGAATATTCTAATTTGCTTAAAGTTTATCATTCCATAGAGATAATAAGACAGG
>Ga0255773_10001150_pt1 | contig 27354 bp, 32 predicted proteins | sample 011ome_17_FD_179971 | JGI IMG/M metagenome (GOLD analysis project Ga0255773, IMG submission 179971) | Coastal salt marsh microbial communities from the Groves Creek Marsh, Skidaway Island, Georgia - 011502XT metaG (version 2) | ecosystem: Environmental > Aquatic > Marine > Intertidal zone >...
ATGGCATCGTTACAAGAAAGAAGTAGAAAAATGCGTGAAAAACGCGAAGCTAATAGGCTTAAAGCAAATAGAATTAAAGATTCTTTAAAAGTAGAAGAACTAAAAGCTAAAGATAAAACATCTAACGCGAGCACTTCTAATAAAAGAAAAGAAAGTGGTATTTCAAGAGTTAATAGAAAAAACCAAATTAAACAGATAGAAAAAAGACTTAATGAAAATAAACCTAAACCAGCTCCTAAACCAGCTCCTAAACCGGCTCCTAAACCAAATAGAGCTACAGACAAAGGTGGTCGCAAAGCTGCTCCAGGTTCTGAAGGATTTAAACCTATTAAAACAGATATAGGTCCTAACATGAATCAGGTTAATAAACCTGATGCTAAACCGGCACCTAAAAAAGAAGAGTTTGATCGTATGCAAGCTGCAAGGGACCAAATGAAGCGAGCTAGAGAATCTATGGGTATGGGTTCTCGATTTGGATATAAAAAAGGTGGCGCAGTTAAACATCGTGGTGATGGATGCTGCATGAAAGGTCACACAAAAGGCAAGATGGTATGATGAAATGTAGAGGCATGGGCAAAGCCATGAAGAAGCCCATCGCTTTTAAAAAAGGCGGACAAACCAAAGGCCATGCGGGAGAACACTCTCATGATGTCATGTCCAAAACGGTAGACACCTTGATAGAAATGGGGAAAGAAGTTAAAAAACGTTTAACCCCTAAACGTACAGGTAGAAAACCTACACGACAAGAAATGTTAGAAGCATCAAAAACAGGCGGTAAACCAAAAGGTTTGAAAAAAGGTGGCACCGTTAAAGATGCCTGCTACAAAAAAGTAAAAGCTCAGTATAAGGTATTTCCTAGCGCTTATGCTTCAGGAGCTATTGCTAAGTGTAGAAAAAACAGAGGAAAATAATGGCAGTTCGCAAGACAGCTAAAGGCGCTGCACTTAAACGTTGGTTCAAAGAAGAATGGAAAGATGTAAGAACCGGTAAAGCCTGTGGTCGTAGCAAAGGAGAATCACGTGGTACTCCTTATTGCAGACCTAGCAAACGTGTGTCTAGTAAGACTCCTAAAACATCAGGAGAAATGACTACCGCAGAAAAACGCTCGCGAATAGCGCAAAAGAAAAGCTTAGGGCAACCTGCAGGTAAACCTCGTAGAGTTGCGTCTCTTAAACGAAAAAAGAAATAGGAGATAATTATGGAATGGAATTGGGAACACTGGGCAGCGTTAGTTGTCTGGACATGGGTTTGGGAAAACTGGGTTTCTCATCATTGGCATGACATATGGGCATGGATGAAAAGCTGGCGGCACTAATTAAATAGTTTTAATGAACAAGAAAGATTTTTTAACTTATTTAATTATTATTTTTATTACAGCAGTGCTTTGGTATGCTGTAGAAACAAGAGCAAACGTTTTTTTAAAAAACGAACCTATATACATAACAGGTGATTCATGTGGTGGAAGAATGTATACAGACTGGCCCTGCATGAATCATACTGGATGTATAAAATTAGGAAAATAAAATGGCAACTTCAGGAACAACAACATTTAATCCAGATCTCAACGAGATTGTAGAAGAAGCATTTGAAAGATGTGGTGCTGAACTTAGAACTGGATATGACTTAAAAACTGCGAGACGTAGTTTAAACTTGCTTACAGCAGAGTGGGCAAACAGAGGCGTTAATCTTTGGACAATCGAAGAAGGTACAGTTAGTTTAGTCTCGGGTACTGCAAGTTATAATTTACCGACTGATACTATTGATATTATTGAACAGGTTATTAGGACAGGTTCAGGCACTACTCAAAACGATATTAATATTAACCGGATCTCAGCTCCTACATGGGGATTAATACCTAATAAAAATAGTACAGGTAAACCAATACAAGTGTGGGTAAACAGACAAGTGACTCAACCTACTATTAATGTATGGCCTGTACCTGATACAAACGACTATACATTTGTATATTGGAAATTAAAAAGATTAGATGATGCGGGTACTGGGGTTAATACTCAAGAAATACCATTTAGGTTTTTACCTTGTTTAGTTGCAGGATTAGCGTATTATTTAAGTTTAAAAATACCAAACGCTGGTGATAGAACTCAGTTTTTGAAACAGGAATATGAAGAACAGTGGTTATTAGCATCTACTGAAGATAGAGAAAAAGCTGACTTAAGACTTGCACCCCGTTACCAGCATATATAGGAATTAAACATGGGACGAAGGTATACGTCAGGTAAACACGCAATCGCAGATTGCGATAGATGTGGGTTTCAGTACAAACTAAAAGAGCTAAAGTCTTTATATGTTAGAACAACAGACACTCATATAAAAGTTTGTAAGAATTGTTGGGAACCAGACCACCCACAAAATATGCAGGGTATGTACCCTGTTGACGATCCACAAGCTGTTCGAGATCCAAGACCTGATACAAGTTTTGGTGTTACAGGAGCTGAAAGTAGTCGTGTAATACAGTGGGGTTGGGACCCAGTAGGATTAAATAATCCTTTACAACTAGAAGGGTTAGAAGATGATTTAGAAGCACAAGGACAGGTAGGAACTGTTACAGTAACAACAACTTAGGAGTATAATAATGAACAAAGATAGAAAAGGATGTAAACCGAGCTATAAACAACCAGAAATGGTAGCTACACCAAACACAGCTGGCTATCCTGAAAAGGACGTTAAAACATCTGGTGTTAAAATCAGAGGTACAGGCGCTGCTACAAAAGGTACAATGGCTCGTGGCCCAATGGCATAAGGATAGGTAATGAACTATACAGAACTAGTAGCAGCAATTGAGTCATATACTGAAAACCAATATAGCACTACTGATATAAATACATTTATACAGAATGCGGAACAGCGTATTTATAATACTGTTCAACTGCCTGATTTGCGTAGAAATGTTACAGGTACTATGACTACAGGAAATAAATATTTTAGTCTTCCTAGTGATTGGCTATCTACATTTAGTATTGCTGTAATTAATAATGATAATGAATATACTTATCTTTTGAATAAAGATGTTAACTTTATTAGAGAATCTTTTCCAGATACAGATTCTGGATTTTATGGGCAACCACAATATTATGCAATATTTAGTGATACATCAATGATTTTAGGGCCAACACCAGATGCTGATTACAATTCCGAGCTACATTATTATTACTATCCTGAAAGCATTGTTACTGCTGGTAATACTTGGCTTGGGGATAACTTTGATACTGCTCTTTTTTATGGATCATTACTTGAAGCAGCTGCTTTCATGAAAGAAGATTCAGATACAGTTACACAATATACTGCAAGGTATTCAGAAGCTATGCAGTTATTACAAAACTTAGGTGAAGGTAAAAATAGACGAGATGCTTACAGAAGTGGGCAAGAAAGGATACCGGTTCGATGAATATGGAACAATTAGATTTAGGTAACATTAATTTTGAAGTACATACAACAAGTGGTCGAGGTCATACTCCAGAAGAGTTAGCTGATTTTGCACTAGATAAAATTATGTACGTCAGCAAGGATGCAAACCCTTTAATTAGGGATCAAGCGGAAGCTTTTAAGGGCTACATTAGACAAGTGCTAGTGAAGTACTTAAAACAAGCGGTAACATCTGACCGCACAACTTTAGCGAATAAACTGCGTCAAGCAGGGCATTCAGATTTAATTAAAATTTTGGAGATATAAAAATGGCAATTTCTCAAGCAATGTGTACGTCGTTTAAAGTTGAGTTGCTTAGTGGCGGTCACAACTTTAATACAACTAATTATGCACGAAGTGTAAATACAGCAGATACATTTAAAATAGCTTTGTATACATCATCAGCAACATTAGGTGCATCTACAACAACATATTCAGCAACTAACGAAGTATCAGGTACAGGTTATACTGCAACTGGTAATACACTTACTATTTCACAAGTACCAACAAGCACTTCTACTACAGCGTGGTTAGACTTTGCAGATACTACATGGTCATCAGCTACAATCACTGCTAATGGTGCTTTGATTTACAATGATACAAACGGTGATACTGCTGTTGCTGTGTTAGCTTTTGGTGGAGATAAGACTTCAACTGCTGGGGACTTTACAATCGTTTTCCCAACAGCTGATTCAACAAGCGCTATTATTAGAATCGCTTAATTAGGAGCGGTTAATGGCTTCGTCTACTAGCTACGTAGGGTGGGGTAGAAATACCTGGTCATCGGGTTCCTACGGTTCACCTATGATAGAGATCTTTGTAGACGCTGTGTCTGCAACTGCAACGCTGGGCGACGAAACTGTAACTGCAGATGCTAATGTAACTTTAAGTGGAGTATCTGCAACTACTCAGTTAGGTACAGCAACTACTGTAAGCAATAATAACTTATCTGTTACGGGTGTTAGTGCTACTGGGGCTATAGGAAATTCGACTGTTACAGTTGTTTATAACGCAGAAGTTACTGGTGTTAGTGCTACTGGGGCTGTAGGCACTCAAAGTTTAATAACTAACAACAATATATCTGTTACTGGGTTAGCAGGTACTACACAACTTGGCACGGAAAGTGTAAATACAGATCAAAATATTTCTGTGTCAGGTGTATCCGCTACAGGTGAAACAGGCACAGTTGGTATTGATGTAGCTTATATAGGTTGGGGTGCAGGTCCTTGGAGTGAAGGTCCGTGGGGCACAGATACAATATTTGTTCTTGTCAACGGAGTTAGTGCAACTGCAACATTAGGTGACGAAACTGTAACTGCAAATGCTGATGTAAGTGTAACCGGTCTTGCTGGCACAACACAACTCGGCACAGCATCTGTTGAAACAGATCAAGTTATATCCGTTACAGGCGTTAGTGCTACCGGGGCTGTTGGAGACGTTGATGTTACAATTGTCTTTAGTATAGATGTTACCGGTGTTAGTGCTACTGGAGCTTCGGGCACTGTAACAACGATAACTAACAACAATATATCTGTTACTGGGTTAGCAGGCACTATGCAGTTAGGTACTGCAACTGTTACAGGTGATGCTAATATAACCGTTACTGGAGATGTAGGAACCACAGCGTTAGGCACTATATCTGTTGAAACAGATCAAGTTATATCTGTAACGGGTGTTGTTGGTACGATGGCACTTGGTACCGCTACTGTTGATGCAAAAGCTAATGTAACAGTTACAGGCGTTCTCGGTACTATGCAGTTAGGTACTGCTACTGTAGACGCTAAGGGTAATGTTTACCCAACAGGGGTTTCTGGCACAGGCGCTGTTGGAAACGGAAGATTTACTTTAGTGTGGGGCGATATAGATACCTCACAAACACCAAACTGGCTACCAATAGCCGCGTAAAGGAATACATATGATAGTTGAAGCAAAAACATTAAAAGATGGTACAATAACAAATAAATATGAAACGCATTTAGAATGTGCAAATTGTGGCATGGAAGTTGATGCCGAAGAATATAATTCAGGAACCTGCTCTGATTGTGGTGCCGCGTGGAATGGTAAAAAACATACTTCTATCCACGTTACAAGTGTACCTGCAAGCGGCCAAACATCATAATAGGAGAAATTTAAAATGCCAAGTACATATTCAGACTTGAAAATTGAGTTAATTGCTACTGGCGAACAATCAGGAACTTGGGGTACCACAACAAATACAAACTTAGGTACTGCTCTTCAAGAGGCTATTACAGGCTCAGCTGATGTAACATTCGCAAGCGGACAAGTAACTCTAACACTAACAGATACAAACGCATCTCAGACTGCTCGTAACTTAAGACTAAATTTAACGGGTACTTCAGGTGGCGCACAAAACTTAGTTGTTCCGGCTATTGAAAAACTATATTTAGTTAATAATGGCTGTGCAGATACAATCACAGTTAAAAACTCAACTGGCACAGGTATTGGCGTTCCTGCCGGTAAATCTATGTTTGTATATAACGATGGCTCTAACGTTGTTGATGCAACAACTCATTTAAGCTCATTGACTTTAGGCACAGATTTAGCTGTAGCCGATGGTGGTACAGGTGCTTCTGATGCAGGCACTGCTAGAACTAATTTAAGTGCAGCGGCTTCAGGTGCTAACTCTGACATCACTTCTTTATCAGGTTTAACTACCCCATTATCTGTAGCACAAGGTGGTACAGGTGCTGCAACTCATACTGCAAATGCGGTATTAATTGGGGAGGGTACAGGAGCTATTACATCAGTGTCTCCAGGTACATCAGGTAATGTTTTAACGTCCAATGGTACAGATTGGACATCTGCAGCGGCAGCAGCTTTTGACTCAGGCACATTGATGTTATTCCAACAAACAGCAGCACCAACAGGCTGGACTAAATCATCAACACACAATAACAAAGCGTTACGAATAGTTTCTGGTACAGCAGGCACAGGTGGTACAGTAGCATTTACTACTGCGTTTGCTTCAAAAACACCAACAGGTAGTGTAACCATTACAAGTGTGACAGGTAGTGCTGGGGCAACAACTCTTTCAACACCTCAAATTCCATCTCACAGTCACTCATACACTAGCTACAATAATGACAACTCTCACGGCGGAAGCAAAAACGAAGGTGTTCGGAGTCCAACTGGCGCAAATACCGGTAACACAGGCGGCGGTGGTTCTCACACCCACCCATTTAGTTTTTCAACTGGTGCTGGTACATTTAGTGGTGATGCTATTGATTTAGCAGTACAATATGTAGATGTAATTATTGCTGCAAAAGATTAATATTGAATATTGAAGTTATAGATAATATTGTCCCTTCAAAATTGTTGTTGGAACTAAGTAAAATAAAATTTAACTATACACCAGATAGATCAAATAATTTTGGAGTAGATAGATTTTTAACTTGTATAGAATATGGAAGCTACAATAATGTAGATAATCACGAGATAAGACGTGATAATTTTCAACATTTAAAAGTTAAAAACATTTGGGATTGGTTTAAAAACAAGACTAACGTTAGTATAAATAATTTAGAGTCTTGTTATATAAATGCTATTTCTTTTGGAATGGAAAGCTACATCCATACAGACGGAGTAGATATTATTACTTGTATAATTTATTTAAACTCTGACTGGCATAGTCAGTGGAGTGGTGAAACAGTATTTTACAGCGGTAATTATACTAATAATTATAATGATATATGGTATTACACCCATGATGTTGTAAAGTCTGTTTTACCAAGGTGTAGAAGAATGGTGGTGTTTGATGGAGAAATTCCTCATTCAGTAAGTCCATTATCTAAGAAATGTAGCGCACTAAGACAAACACTAATGTTTAAACTAAAAGATGTAGATATTAGTAGTATAAAAAAAGGATTATTAAGTGCAACTTGAAAAAGGGACATATTGTCCATTATTAAAAAAGAAATGTATTGGTTTAGAGTGCGCTTGGTTTACTAGAGTACAAGGATATGATGTGAATACAGGTAATCAAGTCGATGAATACCAATGTGCAATTAGTCTGCTGCCCATGCTGTTAGTAGAAAACTCTGGGCAACAAAGACAGACTGGAGCGGCTGTAGAGTCGTTTAGAAATGAGATGGTCAAAGCTAATGAGAATAGTGTAAAATTATTAGCAGAAACCGCCAAAAAAAATTTACTAGGAGACAAATAAAATGGCACACATAACAATTGTTACAGATGATAATGCTGTATACAAAAATCAAGGATGTTATTTAAATTTAGATTTATCTGCTTGTGGCATTCCTGAAAATGTACACGCATTACAATGGGATGGGGTAAATGGAGAAATAGAATATCGGGGTGATGTCCCAAATGAAGCTATAACATCTTTACCAGATTGGGTAGCTTCAGCTTTAGTTAAATGGGATGAAGCAGCAGCTGCCGAAGAATTAGCTAGTCAACAGCCAGCTATTACTGAGCAAGACAAAATAGATGCCGCTAATAGAGGAAAAGATTATGTTGATGAAGATTTTTGGGGTCAATATCCTGAAGCTAATTTAGATAGTGTAAATAAACTTCTTAATACAAAAATTGATGGTATTACATTAGGCAAAGCTCATAAAAACTTATTAAAGTCTGGTAAATTATATGGTGTCTCAGTACAGTCTGTAACTTATGGATCATTAGGTTTAACAGGACTACAAACGGTTTATGATTTAAGTAAAAAATATGGAGTTGCATCTTTTTCAGACAGAATGTATATGCCTACACAGGGCTTGCTTGACTATTTAACACAGACAGGTTGGAATATTTATACTGGTACTGACCATGAGGGAGACTATTGGATTGCTTATGTTACTTGGGAAGGTGAACTTATTTCTAATAAAGCTAAAGAAGATATTAATTCTGCTAGAAACGAAACAATTAATCAAGGTTATAATGATGGAACTCATGTGTGGGATATTGATGCACAAAGTATGACTAACATGACATCAAGAGCATCAGTTGTTCAAGATACTGATTCGGTAGTGTGGAGAACAAAAGATAATAATAATATTACAATGACTGGCGCAGAATTTAAAACATTATTTGCTGGCTGTGTTGCTGCAGTAGATGCAATTTATCAAGGCGCTTGGACACAGAAAGATAATGTTTAATGTTCAACTTCTGGAAACAAAACAGATATAGAATATTATTAGCAATAATTTACATTGTAGGAATTGCCTCTTTCTTTTTAGGTGCTAGTATTTGGTGGTTTGTAAGTGCTTTATTATGGAATAAAATAATAGAACTAATAGGCCACAGTATAGGCATGCACAGATACTTTACTCACAAATCTTTTCAAACTACCCCATTTAAAGAAAAAGTAATAGCTTGGTTTAGTGTATTACTTGGTGTAGGAAGTCCTATAGCATACGTAAGAAATCATAGGCATCACCATGAAGTAACCGACCAAGAACGAGACGTTCATTCTCCGCATCAACACAATGTATTTAAAATAGCACTAGGATTATGGGAGTTTTCAAGCATTAAGTATTTAGTACAACAAGGTGGAACAACTCCTCGTGATTGGATAAGTAATAAAGTAGTAAGATACATCCACGACAACTATTATAAAATATGGGGAATTCTTACTATAATCACTCTATGTATTGATTGGAAGGTTACTGTTTATCTATTATATTTGCCCGCTTTTATTTATCATTTACAGTTAGGTATCTTTATTAATTGGATAGGCCACACTTATGGTAATAGAAACTTTGAAACTAAAGATAAAAGCCGAAACAACAATTGGGTTCATTGGTGGTTATTAGGAGAAGGATTACACAATAATCATCACGCACAGCCTTGGCGGTACAATTGGAAAATAAAAAACACTGACGCTTTTGATGTTTCAGGATGGACAATAGATAAGTTTTTTAAACACGGATAATGAATAATAAACTTAAACAAGATTATTATGTTTTTGTTGATAATTTTATTACGCCAAACAGAGCAGTTAGCTTATATAACAATTTCAAACAAGAAGTAAATAAATACCCGCAAGCATTTGTAAAAGATCCTCAATGTCCCTCTTCTTTTTCTGTATACAACTATAAACCCTTTTTAATTTTGTTATGCGAACAAACAAATTTTATGACAGAATTTATGGGGGAGCCTATGTTGCCATCATATTCATATGCACGTTTGTATCAAAAAAATGAAGTTTTAAAAAAACATAAAGATCGCCCTTCTTGTGAAATTAGTGTTTCATTACATCTAAACGGAGATAGTCCGTGGGATATATGGTTTACAAAACCGAACGGGGAAAAAATATCCTACAATTTAAAACCAGGACAAGCTGTTATTTATCAAGGTATGCTTTCAGAACATGGGCGTGACGTTTATCAAGGCAATAACTATGGGCAAGTGTTTCTTCACTACGTAAGAGCTGAAGGAGAACATTGGGAACATTTTTTTGATAGAATAAATAATGGATGCTCTAGATAAATACATAATTGTTTTAAAAAATATAGTTTCTTTTGAATTATGTAATGATATATTAAATGAATATTGTAGTTCTAATGAATGGCAACACACAGAAACTGGAAGTGGACTTGATAAAACTGTTAGAAATTGTGACACTATACAAATTTCACAACCTTGGGTTATTAAAGAATCTAAAAAAAGATTTAATATTGATAAAGAATTATTTAAGTGTGCAACGAAATGTATTGAAGAGTATAATAGAAAGTTTAAATATTCTAGAGTGCATGAAGATACTGGATACGAATTGTTAAGATATAAAAAACAACAGTTTTATATTGAGCATACTGACTCATTTATACAGGCACCTAGATTAATTAGCTGTTCATTTCACTTAAACGATAATTATGAAGGTGGGGAGTTTGCGTTTTTTAATAGAGAACTAAAATATAAATTAAATAAAGGAGATGTTTTGATGTTTCCATCTACTTTTATGTACCCTCATGAAATCATGCCTGTTACAAAAGGCGAAAGGTATTCAATTATTACATGGTTCAGGTAAATAATATTCCTAATTTTATTGAAGTTTATAATGTGTATTCTAAAGATATTTGTGAAACACTAATACACTATTTTAATGAATCGGAAAAGGCAGGTTTAGCCATAAATAGAAGGACAGAAACCGCCGATAAATTAACAAGAGATGATAATGCATGTTATCTAACGCCTATTGAAGTAAATGCAAGATTTTTACCTAATGATATGACCAATGGCCAGCTAGTTAATAAAGTTAAAGATATTTTTTGGCAACAAGCTTATGTTAAATATGCTGAAAAATATGACATATTAAAACAGTGCCATGAATTATTTATATTTACTTTAAAACTGCAAAAAACAATGCCAGGAGAAGGCTATCATGTATGGCATGCTGAAGCCATGAATCGGTTCGTAAACTCAAGAATATTAGTGTATACAGTATATTTAAATGATGACTTTGAAGCTGGAGAAACAGAATTTTTATATCAACAATATAGGTATGTTCCTAAACAAGGAGATGTAGTAATATTTCCTGGAGCTTTTACACACGTTCATAGAGGTAATCCGCCTATAGGCAATAGTAAATATATTTTAACTGGGTGGCTTGAGTTTTGATAACTAAAAAAATTGATAACAAAGAGTTACACATTGAAGATAATTTTTTTGATTGGTCTTTTCATAATTGGCTGTATTCTTACGTGGCACAATTAAATAACTATGCAATAGGATTTGGTGACACTGATGTATTTGATAGAGCAGCACATCAATATATGACAGCTGATTTCGCAGTTCAACATTTAGAAGAAACTAACTTATTTGAACATATTTATAAAACTGAATTTGCAGATAAAATAAAAAATAGACAGTTAGTTAAAGCCACTATTAATACGACTACACCTGGTCAGGCTAACTTTCCTCACGCACATCATAATATGATGGTATTGTTATATTATATAAACTTAGATTGGAAACCAGAATGGGCTGGAGAAACCGTATTTTATAATAACTCTATAGATGATATTGGATTTATGTCTATATATAAACCAAATAGAGGTATTTTATTTGATGGTGATTTACCCCACTCTATTAGGTGCCAATCTAATATTGGGCCTACATATAGATTTAGTTTGTCTATGTTTTTTATTAAATGATACATCACACTATAAACAACAAAGATTTATTTATTGCAGATAATTTTTTTCCAAAAGAATATCATGAACGGTTTTATATGTATTGTTCAAAACTGCCTTATCGTATTGGATATCCAGATACAGTAGCATATGAAAGATTAGCACACCAGTACTATCACACTTCACTAGAAGTAAATGAACTACAAGAAATAGATCTTTTTAATTATCTATATAAAACTGAATTTGCAGATAAAATAAAAAATAGACAGTTAGTTAAAGCTACTATTAATTCGTCTACAGCGAGTCAAGCTAATTTTCCTCATTGTGACTGTGATTCTTTTACAATGATATACTATATGAACTTAGACTGGAAACCTGAATGGGCTGGGGAAACTGTATTTTTTAATGAAAATACAACAGAAATAGAGCTTGCCTCTATATATAAACCAAACCGAGCCATATTATTTGATGGGCATATACCTCATCAGCTTCGACCACAATCTATTTTATCACCTAATTTTAGGTTTAGTTTGGCCATGTTTTTTGAAAAATAAGGTATAATATTCCGTGTAAAGTCAACACTTTTGGGGTATTTTTATGTTATCAATATTATCAGCAATACTAGGCTTTGCAACATCAGGACTGCCTAGTGTCTTAGACTTTTTCAAACAAAAAGGCGATCAAAAACATGAACGCGAAATGGCACAAATTGAAATGCAAAGAGCTATGGAAATGGCTAAAGCAGGATATGCCTCGCAAGAAAGAATCGAAGAACTTAGAACAGACCAAGTTGAAATGCAAACTTACGCGGAAGAAAGAGCAGCGCTTTATAAGCATGATGAAAAACTCTCGGAAGGCGCGGCTGGTTGGGTTCTTACTCTCCGTGCTAGTGTTCGCCCCATTGTCACCTATATTTTTCTTTTTCTTCTACTATTTGTTGATATTACAGGAATGATATGGGCTATGAAATCAGGTGCTCATTTTGCAGAAGCGATGGATATAGTATTTAGTGACGAAGAGATGGCTATTGTAGCCTCTATTATTGGCTTCTGGTTTGGAAGCAGAACTTGGGAAAAGAAATAAGGATGACTCATGAAAACATCGGAGGAAGGGATTGCCCTTATTAAAACATTTGAAGGCGTGGTTAAAAAACCTTATAAATGTCCTGCTGGATACTGGACTGTGGGCGTTGGTCATCTTATCACTCGTTCTCCTGAGCTCCCTAGTGATTGGAATAGGACAATGGGAAATGATGAAATCGACGATTTATTACGAAAGGATTTATTAAAGTTTGAAAATGGAGTACTTCGTTTGTTACATCCTGTGCAACCAAGTCAATCTGAGTTTGATGCTCTTGTCAGCTTTAGCTTTAATCTTGGTTTGGGGACATTTCAGCGATCGACGGTGCGGTCAGCTTTTAAGCGTGGTGATAAAAAGAGGGCTGGAGAAGTTCTTTTAAAATACCGTAGAGCTGGTGGTCGCATACTAAAAGGTCTAGTTAGACGAAGATTTGCAGAACATGCATTATTAATGCGGAATAAATAATATGCCATTAAAAAAAATTATATTCCAACCTGGGGTAAACAGGGACAGAACTAATTACTCGTCAGAAGGAAGCTGGTATTCCTGCGACAAAATACGTTTTAGACAAGGCTACCCTGAAAAAATAGGTGGGTGGACTCCTATTAACTTCACTGCTTATTCTGGTGAAGCGAGTTCTATTATTCAATATGGTACGACAGATGATAATGAAATCATAGGTATTGGTACTAATGAAAAAAATTATGTTGTATTAGGTACTACTTTATATGACATTACCCCTATACGCACAACTTTTACTACTCCAGCTACGGATAACTGCGTAGCAACTACAGACACTTCAACTACCATAGTTATTACAATTACAGGACATGGTGGAGCTGATAATGACTATGTAACTATTAGCGGAGCTACTGCAGTAGGTGGAGTACCGGCAGGTGAAATTAATGCAGAGCATCAAATAAGTAATGTTACAAGTAATACGTTTGAAATCACTGTTACAACTGCGGCAACATCAACAGTAGCTTCGGGCGGTGGCACAGGAATAACTGCAGTATTTCAATATCCTGTAGGTTATGCTACTGTTACTTATGGTTATGGCTGGGGGGCAGGCACATACGGACGAGGAACATGGGGATCGGGCTCTACAACCCCTGTTGATTTTCCTCCTAGAGTTATATTCCAAGAAAAATTTAATAATGACATTATTTATAATATTAAAGACGGTGATATATTTTATTGGGATTACACACCGACAATTACAAATAGAGCCGTAAAACTTAATTCTTTAACTAACTCAAGAGCTGTTCCTGAACAAGTAGGTAAAGTTATTTTTGCATCTAGTGGGCATTTACTAGCTTTATCTTGTACAGAATATCAAGCAGATTATACGGCAGGAGCTAATATTATTTCTATTACAAGGTCTGGTACTACTGCAACAGTTACTACTGCAACATCACATAATTTAAGTGTAAATGACTGGGTAGTACTTGCGGGACAAGCTCCATCAGCTTATCAAGGTGAAGTGCAAGTTGCAAGCACGCCGACAGGAACTACGTTTACATATGTTTTGCCTTATGATCCAGGCTCTGATGCTACTACTGTAGGTACATATAAAGTGCCTGATTATTTAGGAGATTACGACCCACTACTTATTCGATGGTCAAATGTTGACCCTAATATAGGCCCTCAACCAGAAGAGTGGAAACCTGAAATTACTAATTCAGCAGGATTTTTACGAGTTAAACAAGGTTCTGGAATTGTTACAGGACACAGAACAAGACAAGAGGTATTAGTTTGGACAGACACAGCTTTATCTACTGTGCAGTTTCTAGGCACTGAAGAAGTATTTGCCCTACAAGAAATATCTGACTCTATTAACATTTTAGGTCCTAATGTAGTAGCTGAAGCTAATAACATTATATTCTGGATGGGTAGTGACAAATTCTTCATGTATGATGGTCGAGTAAATACACTGCCGTGCACACTAAAACAGTATGTTTTTGAAAATATGAATAAAGCAAATGGATGGCTTAACTTTGCTGGTGTTAATAGTGAGTTTAATGAAGTTATTTGGTTCTATTGCTCTGCCGCATCTGAATCTATTGATAGCTATGTTATCTTTAATTATCAAGATCAAATCTGGTATTATGGTTCTTTAAATAGAACTGCATGGGCTAATGCTGGAACTATTCAGTTTCCACTTGCCTCTGCTAACGGATATGTGTATAAACATGAAGATGGACACGATAATGTAACAAGTCCAGGAGCAACACCAACAGCAATTGATGCATTTATTCAGTCTGCTGATATGGGAATCGAAGATGGAGATCAATTTGTTTTAACTAAAAGAGTCATACCTGATGTTAATTTTACAGCTTCAGATACTAAATCATCAACAGGAGCAACGCTAACGCCAGAAGTTCAAGTAACTGTAGGAGTTAGAAACTTTCCAGGTGCTGCAAACTCTACAACAGATGTAGCAGGTAATACTTTAACTCGTGATGTTGTAACTACTGCAACCATTGACCAATATACTAATCAAGTTTATGTAAGAGCTAGAGGTAGACAAATGAACTTTAAAATAGCATCAAGTGATGTAGGCGTTCAATGGCAACTAGGTACAACTCGAATAGACTTCAGACCTGACGGAAGGAGGGGTTAATGGCACATATAAAAGCAACTAAAGCGCCTAACTTAGCAAACCCATTACCTGAATACGACAGAGATCAAACTTTACAGTTAATAAATCAGTTGCGTCTTTATTTTAATACTATTGATGGTAGTACTGGACAGATGAAAGCTAACTTAGATGGTCTTAATACTTTAACTTGGTTGGGGGATTTATAATGGCATACCAATCAGTTGTACCCACTTTATTAGGGCAAGCAGAAATGACTACTGCTTATATTGCTATTTATACAGTACCCGATAATACAAGAACTTATGTTAAAGATATTACTATTACTAATACAACAGGTTCTACAAAAAGAATTTATGTAAGTTTAGTCCCAAATGAAGGAACACCAGGGACAGCTAATGCTCTTTTTTATAATACTCAAATACCTGCTTATACTACAGTTCAATGGACAGGAGCACAGATAATGAATGTCTCCGATACAATACAAGTTAAAGCTGATGCTGTAGGGTGCACAGTAAATGTTACAGGTGGGGAGGCTACTGAATAATGACAATTACAGTCTATCCACCAATACCTACACCTTATAATATTCTTGTTTCTAGCGGTGAGTTATCTAATACAGAAGCTATACATAAATTTGGTGCCGTAGCTTCAATGAGTGTTAGTACAACAGGTACTATTTGGGATGTTGATGACACTCTTTACCCTTGGGCAAGTTTAGCATCTGCACAAACTATTTATTGTATTTCAACAAGTGCATCAGATACAGGTAGTTTAGTCGTTTCAGGCCTTGATGAAAACTATGCTCAACAGACAGAAACAGTCACTCTAACAGGGACATCTGCTGTGACTACAGCAAATACTTATATTAGGGTATTTAGAATGTATTACACTTCAGGGGCTAATGTTGGGGATATAACTGCTAGGGTTACTTCAGGCGCAGGTACTGTTGTGGCTAAAATTTATGCAGGTAATGCTCAAACTTTGATGGCTGTATATACTATTCCAGCAGGTAAAACAGGGTATTTATATCAAGGGGTTATGTCAGCTCAAGCAGGTGCTGATGCTACAGGCAATATGTTTGTTAGATACTTTGGTGAATCTGCTTTTAGAATAGGGCATACTTTTGAAATTTCAGGGGACGGCGGCGAATATTTTTATCCGTTTGTTTTTCCTATAAAAATACCTGAGAAATCAGATATAGATGTACGAGCAACAGTTAGGTCAAATAATGGTAGATATACTGCAGCTTTTGACCTTTTACTGGTTGATAACTAAGACAAAACGGTTTATAGGTAACACATTTAATGGTATTATACAACTTATATTATAGGATCTTATTATGGGTATTGGTAGAATATTAGGAGCGGCCGCTCCAATTGCTGCGGGGTACTTTGCTCCATCCTCTATGTTTGGAGGTGCTCTAGGTGCTACGGGTAGTGCTATCGCTACTGGCGCATTGACAGGTGCTGGTATTGCCGCATTGACAGGACAAGACGCTTTGATGGGCGGTATTACCGGTGGTCTTGGTGGTATGGGTGGTGGAGCATTCCGATCGGCAGCAGACGCAACTAAAGCGGCAGCCGCTGGAGTTGGTGGTGGAACCACGGCTGGTGTTAATTCTTTAATACAAAACCCAGAATTTATTAGCCCATTTACTCCCGCTGGTACTTTTGGTAGCCAAACTATGAATGCTGGACTAACAGGCGCAAGTATGGGTGGCGGAGCTTTCATGCCTAATCAAGCATTAGCAATGCAAAATAATATAAATGCTACTAATAAGCTTATGGGACCTAATCAACTAAACCCAGTATACAAAAATCAATTAGCTCCTAACTTAGCGTTTAAAGCTACTCCAGACGCAGTTGATCCAACAGCATTACAAGGTGGCTATGAATCGTTAGGGACAAGTATGGGTAAAGGTGTTGAATCAGCCAAAGCAGCTTTTGACGAACCGGGCAAATTTTTAGAAAACTTAGGTGATGGTAATAAAACTATCGGTGCTGCTAAAGCTGGAATTACAGCATCTGGTCCAATAATGGCTGCATTTGAACCTGAAGTACAAACATTTGATGAATTACGTACTGATAAATATGATCCAAACAAAGCATTAGACTTAAGTATGGATACCGGTATTGATGCTGCACTAAAACGCGATACTGGATTAAGATTATTAGCAGAAGGTGGTGAGGTTGAATCAAGCGGGTTTAGTGAGGTAGAATTAGGATATACACCAGAAGGATTCAAACCTACAACAGGTTTAGGTGAAGGGGAAACTCTAGGTGTTGATGCGTATGCTGCAGGATATAATGTTCCTCCAGGTACTGAACTTACAGCAGAAGGTAAATACATATACCCTATGATTCCTAGTTATTACTATTCTGCGTATCCTAGACGTGCATTTGAACCTTTACCTACCGGCGGTCTTGATAGCTTACAAAGAAAAGCAAAAGGTATGGCTGAAGGTGGCGAGATTACAGATGATATGAGATCAAGTTATGGCATAACACCTCAATATAAAAATGTAGGGTATGGTATGGGAGCAAGAACACAAGAAAGAGTTCCTGTTATGGGTATAGTTGATGTTGGTGGTAAGTTCGTATCAAATCCAAAAGGTGATATATCTGACGTTCAGTTTGAAGAAAAATACTTACAAAATCAAGTAGATGCAGAAAAAAATCAAAACCAACAAAGTGGTAATATGGGTCCTCAATTTGGTCCAGGAGTACCAGCTCAAATACCAGAGGCTGCTCAAAAGGCTTTAACAAACTTGGCTGGTGGTATAGCTTCAGCTCAAAAAAGTCAAGCTGCTAATCAAATAGGTAGACTAGGCGGTCTTGCTGGTGGCGGCTACTTAGAAACAGGTGGTCGTATCGGTGATGGTATGTCTGATGATATAAAAGCTAAAATAAATAATAGTCAAGAAGCAAGATTATCAGATGGTGAATTTGTAGTTCCAGCAGATGTAGTTAGTCATTTAGGTAATGGCTCATCAGATGCAGGCGCAAAGCGTTTATATTCTATGATGGATAAAGTAAGAAGAGCTAGAACAGGTACTAAACAACAAGGGAAAGAAATTAACCCAGAAAGGTATATGCCCGCTTGATAACAGCGACACTTGTTCCAAAAGAACATATAGAAAGTATTTGGCCTCAGATAGAAATATATGCTGCAAAGTGTGCCAAATACACGTACGGTAGATATACCGCAAAAGATATGTTAGATCAGTTACTTACAATGGATCAACAGTTGTGGGTAGCATTTAATAATAAAACAAAAGAAATAATAGGGTTTTGGGTTACAGAAGTAGTTGAATACCCTCAAACAAAAGTACTAGTATTACATTTTGTAGGTGGCAAAGACTTTCACAGTTGGTTGCCAGATGGGTTTCCCAAACTACAAAAGTTTGCTAGAGAAAATGGCTGTAGTAAAATGGAATCATATGGCAGACCAGGTTGGGAAGTTATGTGGCAAGATTATGGATATAAAAAAAGATTCGTGTTTTACGAATTACCAGTGGAGTAAACAATTATGTGGCTAAAACTAATACCTACTAAATTAAAAGTATGGTTGATAAAACATCTATATGCGGATATTGCAGGGATGGGTGACGGCGGCGATACAGAACTTGCGCACGTTAATTTAAAAGAAGTAGCTATATTAAAAGCTAATGGTGGTGCAGGTACTATCAATTCACGCACAGGACTTGTTGAATTTAAAGGCAAAGGCGGCGGTGGCGGTGGCTCACAGCAAACCACTTCGTACTCTACAAACTTACCTGAATATGCAAAACCATTCTATGAAGAGCTATTAAAACAATCTGGTAAACAAATCTATACTACAAACTCATCAGGCGCAGTAACTGGTGTCAAACCTTATACAAGCTATACAGGCGATAGAATCGCGGACTTTACTCCGGAACAAGAAGCTGTAAGAACTGAAGTACAGGGTATGACAACTCCTGGTCAGTTTGCTGACGCAGAAAAAGCAGTCGGTGACGTTACTACAATGGGTACAACAGCTGCAGCTTCCGGACTAAGTAAGGCTTTAGGTTACACACCAAGCGGCGTTACTTCGTTAGCTATGAAAACTCCAGCTGAATTTGATGCAGCGGCGGCAGCTAAATACATGAGTCCTTATGAGAGCGCAGTTACAGATGCTGCTATTAGAGAAGCTCAAAGACAAGGAGACATTGAAAAAGTTAAATATTCTATGGGCTCTATTGGGCGTGGCACTTTTGGGGGTGGTCGTGAAGCCTTAATGAGTTCTGAAGCTGATGCAAGAACAAGAGCTTTGATTGCTGACTTACGTTCGAGAGGTAAAGAAGAAGCCTTTACAAGGGCACAAGAACAGTTTGAAAGAGATAGAACAGCTGGCATGTCTGCTGAAGCTAAAACTCTAGATGCGGCTCAACAACAAAGACAACTAGAACAACAAGCAGAACAGTTTGGAGCTGGATTACAAAAAGATTTAGGCCTTGCAGGACTTACAACTACACTAGAAGCTGGTAGAGCTTCAGGGGCATTAGGTACAGCTGAACAAGTAGCAAATCTTGAAAGACTCAAAGCTCAAGCCGCAAGTGCTGCAGAAGAACAAGCGTTAGATCAAGAGATAGCAAACTTAAAATATCAAGAGTTCATGGAACAGCAAGACTATCAACGCAAACTACTCGAATATCAATCAAACATTTTACGTGGTACTGCAGGTGCATTAGGCTCTACACAAGTAGCTTACGCTCCTCAACCTTCTTTAGCATCGCAGATTGGTGGTTTAGGTTTAGCGGGTCTTGGCTTATATAATGTATTAGGTAAGGGTTAATTATGAATATTATTCAGATACAAGATAGATTAAAAGGTGTGCCTGACCAGGCTTTAGTTGGTTATGTAGAAAACCCAACAGGCGACGTACCCACTTATTTAGCATTAGGTGAACTACAACGTCGCAAAGATATGCGTGAAAGATACCAAGCTGATGCGGCACCTGAACCTACTGTAGCTGAGCAATTAGTAGAAGAAACACAACCTCAAGGTATTGCTGGCCTAGCTCCAGAAGGCATGGATATGGCAACAGAAGGTATTGGAGCTCCTCCGATGCAACCAAAAATGACTCCTGATATGATGGCATCAAGCGGTGTTGGTGCATTACCTGCTGGTAACGTAGGTCAAAACTATGCTGGCGGCGGTATTGTTGCATTTGAAGACGGCGGTGAAGTAGAAGAAGTTGAAATGAATGAAGAAGGTGAAGTTGAATATGGTCTTGGTGGTAAGATACTAGATTTTGGTAGAAAAATTATTACTAAACCTCAACCAAGAATTCCAAATCCAGGTAATTTACCTATGTTACGTCCAGGCTTAATTAATAGAAACCCACTCAAATCAGGTGCACTTGGTGTAGCTGGTGCATACTATATGTTAAGTGATGATGGTGAAAAGATTCCTTTAACAGATGAACAAGCAGCCGCAATGAATCAAGGAGTAATACCTCCGGCATCTACAACACCAGAAAAAGATAATAGAATAGTATATAATCCCCCTGCATTTCCTACTGAAGCATTCAAAGAGGAAGACCCTAGAGCTTATGGTGAAGAAAGAATGAAAGCTTATAAAGAGTTTATTGGTGAAGATACTGTTTCACCAAGACTAGAAAAAAGATTAGCTGAATTAGAAGCAGGTTTAACAGAACAAAGAGATATTGCTCCATACATGGCATTAACAGAAGCAGGTCTAGCAATCGCTGCAGGCGAATCACCAAACGCAATGACTAATATTGCTCAAGGTGCTACTCGTGGTATTCAATCATATGCACAAGAACTTAAAGATATTAGGTCTCGCGAAGAGAAAATGTTTGACATTGATACTGAAATTCAAAAAGCTAAACGTGCAGAGCAAGTTGCAGCTGGTACTAAAGGATTTGATAGTATGGAAGCAGCAGAAGCTAGAAATAGAACTGCAGAGCTTGAACAGTTTAAAGCTGAACAAGATGCTGCTAAAACTCAATACCAAGGTGATGTGGATATTAGAGGCAAAGAAATCTCTGCTACTACTTATGGCTATAATACTAAGTCTGCATCTGCTGTGTTAGCACAAGCTAAAGCAATGGGATATGAACGTGAATCTATAACATTAAATAACTTAGAGGAAACATATAGGAGAAACCCTACGGAGGAAAATAAAAAAGTTTTAGATGCTCAACAAGCGAAAGTAGATAGAATTATGAGAAAGGCTGAAATAATGGTAACAGGTAGTCAAAGACAACCAATGCCTCCTCCCGTCCCTGGACAAAGAGTTCTATCACAACAAGTTGAACAAGATGGAGTGAAATATAACATATATTCTGACGGATCAGTCGAACAAGTTCAATAAGGATAAACAATGCCTTTTGACCCAAACAAACCATTTGAAGTCATAAAGACTTACAAACAACCTCAAACAGGGTTTGACCCAAACAAACCGTTCACAGTAATAAAAGACTTTCAACAACCTCAACAACCTCAACAACCCAAAGTACTTAAAGAAGGTGAAGGCAGCGACTTTGCTCGTGGCTTTGGTACATACTTTGACCAGTATGGCGGTATTTTAGGCGGCGCAAAAGTATTAACAGGTAAAGCTATAGGTGATGACGAACTTGTAATGAGTGGTGTCGCAGATATGCAAGAGTCTGAAGCTAAAGTAGGTGCTCGTGGTGTAAAAGAAACTGACGAATTTACCAAAGCTTGGGATAAAGGAATTAGCGAAGTACTTACAGAATTCCTGCCTTATATTGCGGGTCAAGGTGTAGGTATGATTGGTGAGGCTTTTATCACTTCTATTGCAGGAGGTATGATTGGTAGTGCTGTTGCACCAGGAGCGGGTACAGGAACTGGACTATTAACAGGATTTGTTGGTAAAGAGCTAGTTAAAAAAGGAATTATAGAAGCTGCTAAAGAAATGTCTGAAGTAGAAGCTCAGAAATATATAAGAAATGAAACGGCTAAACTTATACAATCCGAGGCCGGTAAACAAGCAATTAAAAATATTTATAAGAAAGCTGGTAGCAACATAGCTCTTACTGGTATGGCTGCTAAATTTGGCGCAGGTGAAGTTACAGGTAGAGCAGTTGATGAAGCTATTAAAGATATTGATGATCCTGAATTACAACTAGAAAAAATTAAAGAGCTTAGCACAGGTAAGCTAGCTACATTAAGTACTGCTCATGCATTGGCTAACTTTATTAGCCTTAAAATTGGTCTTGGGTCTTTAGAAAAACTTGCAGCACCTACACAAAGCATGTTGCTTAATATAGCTAAAAATATAGGTATTACAGGTATTAAAGAAGCTCCTGTTGAAGCTATTCAATCTGGTATAGAGAGGTATGGTGCTGACTTACCACTTACTGATAGAGCAGCATTAGAAGAATATATTAATGCCGCGGCTGCTGGTTTTGCAATGCCTATCATACCTGCTACTATTGGTGGTATAAGAACAACTACATCACCTACAACATCATCACCTGAAGGATCAACTGTAGATCCAGAGCCAGAATCAAAAGGCCCAGAGCCATCGGGACCGAAACAACCTAGTGATAGAAAAGGTTGGAATTTTGATGACAAAGAAGTAGAAAGACGTGATAATATAATAAAAGACCAAGAAATAATTAATTTAAATGAAGACCTAGTTGATGTTGATTTAGATGATGCAGATACTAGACCTAAACTCTTACAAGCTCCTGAAGAAAGTCCCGAAGACTATAAATTACCTCCAATCCAAGAAATAGAAAGAAAAATCAAGGAGAAAGCAGATGCTCAGCGACCTAGCCAACTTGACGACGAACCAGATAGAGGAAGCATTTCAATACCTCAATCTGAGTCTACTAAATCCAGAAAACAATTATCCCCTACCAAAGAGCTTGGAACAGTTGTCAGAAGCACAGTGGATAGCAATACAAGTGATGCTGGCGCAGCTGATGGACGAGAGGGAAAACCACTCAGTTCACTAAGTAGAATACCTGAAGAAGGGTTTGAAAGAATTCAAGTAGGTACGCAAGATATAATTACAGGCTATGATAAAGATGGTCAGCCTATTACTCAACAAGAAAAATTATTTGTTGATCGCCCTATAAAAAATTTCCAACAAGAAGTTAATAAACAATTAAATCTACCTCTTGGTCAAACAGACGAACTTGCATTATACAAAAATCAAATAGAATCTTATATAAACAAACGTCAATACCGAAATCAGCTAGGCGAAATAATAAGTGAATATGATAACGTTGGTATGCCTTATGCCGTTACACAAGAAGGCTTAGCTGAAGCAGAATCAATCTATACAAGCATACTAAATTCAGAAGGTAAAGCTGCAGCGGATAGATATATACAGAACAAACGTGAGACTGATCCTTTATTTAATAAAACTAAGATTGATACAGAGTCTGCTACTACAGAGACAGAAGGTATACTACCTATATATGCAACAAACAATTTAGAAAATGCTCAAGCTTATCTAGTAAAAAACAATTTAACTGACCACTATATTAATCCAGAAGAAGATGTTGCTGGTAGGACTCTTGCATATTCTGTAAGACCTAAAGTACTTCTTCCTAATACTCGCCCTATTACAGTAGCTGATTTTTTAATTAGAGATAAAGGTAAGAACTTAAATAAAACATCTAATCCACTTAAATTCTCTACAACACCTAATGAAAGCGTAGTAAAAAACATACTGCAAACTAAGTTAGATACAGCTCAATTTAATCAGTTAAATGCTAACCCTAAAGTATTCAAGACTATCGCTAATGAGTTTGCTCAACGAAGCTCCGACCAAGACGCAGGCTCAACTCCTTCACAAGAAATAAATACTCGTAAAGCTCGTGAATTAGAATTTGATGTAAGGTCAGAAACATTACCTGGTTTCCAAGAATTTATGAAGCGTATGGCTTTAATGGGTATCAAAGAGTTACCAAGCTTCTTAAAGGCAGGAGCTGTATTTGGTTCAGCAAAAGCACCAATACAAGGGGCATTCTCAGTAGATGAAGTTATAGAAAATGCGTTAGGAGATTATATCTTTGAAGAAGCCGCAGACTCACAATCTAAAGTAAAAGATTTTGGTTCAGGACAGAACGTAGGCCCAGCTGACAAGGCTAGACGTAAAGCATTACGAGATGAGTTTATTAATTCACCTATCATACAAGAATACTATTTAAATAGAAAAGGTAGTAGATATAACAGCCTAGAAGAAATACAAAAAGATATTAATAACTACAAAAATTATTTTGATACAGGCACTGAATACAATGACGGTAGAGAAATAATAAATGAAATAGAAGATGCAGAGATCAAAGCATTAGCTCAAGCTGTACGAGACCAACAAGATAAAGCAGCTATAAAACGAGTTAAAAATAAAATAGCTGACCAAATAAAAGCTAAGTCTGACAAGTATAAAAAAGCAATTAAAAAAGAAGAAATAGATCTAGAAGATATACAAATAGATGAAGACATAGAGATAGCTATAGATGAGATAATGGACTTACCAGCTCAAATAAACCCATTTGATGAAATGGTACAAAACTCTGATGACATACAAGGTGATTTACTTGAGATGTTAGACGATAGGTCAGAAGTTAATAGACTTATAGAGCAGTATAAAAATGACCCTATAGCTCTCTTAAATGATTTAGGTGAGAGACTTACAAGACAAGCAGAAGTAAATGCAGAACTAGGTGATACAAGAAAAGCATCTTACAGAGCTCAGCAAGCAGAGTTAATAAACCAAATTTTAAAAATACCTGGTATAGATAAAGTATCAGTAGTAAACGCTGATCCTAAGACTATAAAAGGATATTTAGATGAGTTTGCAGATGCAGCGGGTAGACCTAGACCTAGATCTAGATCATCAGGTTTTTATACACCTGTTCAAAACGTAAGACCAAGTCAGTCAGGTTTATCAAAAGCAATTAAAATAAAAGGTGCTGAATTTAAAGATGTTATTGTGATAGACGACACAATGTCCAGTGGCCAAGCATTAAAAACATTGTTACATGAATTTGCTCATGTCGGTACGGTAAATGCAATTCAGTTTGATATGTTAACTAATGTTGAGTTTGACGAATTAATAAATTTGTTTAATAAAGCTAAACGATATGCAAGACAACAAAGCAGAGGTAAAGTAGTAGGGCAAGACTATGAATATAATGATTATGGTTTTAGTAATATAAAAGAATTTATTGCAGAAGCATTTTCTAATGCAGAGTTCCAACAGTTTTTAGCAAGTATTCCATCAGATTCTAATCTACCTAGCGAAACAGGGTTCTTTAGGTCATTGTTTGATGACTTTATAAGTTTTATTTCTACTACACTTGGTCTAGAAAATATTGATAATACAGTATTAAAAGATACAATTCAGTTGTCAGCTCGTGCATTTCAAATAGGTACGCTACCACTAAAACTTGACAAGAACAGAACTAAATCTTGGTATAGAAAACAAGACTTCCGTAAAAAAATGGATGAAATTAAAGAAATAGAAGATGCTGAAGAACTAGGAGAGATTACTCCTGCAAGAGCTAGATATAGAAAATTAGTCAATAAAATTAAATACCCTGATTTTGCTGTTGATCCAATGGCTGATGAAAAACCACGTGAAAGACGTAATGTGGATATTATTAAATTTCCTAAACCTACTAAACACGATAGATCATTTAATGAACAAGTACGTGATAATACTGAATTGTTTGAAAGAGAAGAAAGTACTTTCGGCAAAAGACTTAAAAATAGTTTCTTTAATGAAAAAGATGGCTTCTTTAAAAACGGGGATAAGCTTTTAACAACTGCAATTAGAAATTATGCAAACCGTTCTATTGATATTAAGAAAGCTCAAGATAACTTAGAGCGTTCAGGTTTATTGTTAGTTGGTGTTGATGGATTTAATAATGTATTTGACCAGCTAACTAGAGCGTTTGGTTTATCAGATTACTACATGAAAAAAATGCAGCCAGCATTTGATGCCTACTCAAGAGCTTTAGGTAATTATGTAGAGTTACAAAAACAAAACGGTATGTCTGAAGCAGAAGCTAAAGGGCTATTAAAAACTCTGTTCACAGGTATGCATGAATCTGAACGTAGAGAAATAAAATTCTTATTAGATGTTCCTTTGAGTAATGAGCAAATTATACGACGTAGAGATGGCACTGCAACAAGTCCTGCTGCTTTACGTGAAGATATAATGAAACAAATCACTACTAAAGTATGGAAAGATAGTGAACAAAAGAAAAATGATTTACAAAAATATAAAGAGCAACTACGTAGATTAGCAAACGCTGAAACTAAAGTATCAGGTAAAAACACAGTAGATTCTGTTGCAGGCACAAGTTACTTTAGCCCTGAGAAAAAAGGCGGCCCAGTAGATATTACAAGTAATAGATATGATGTATCTGACATGAGTGCAACTCAAGCATCTATAGCTCAAAGTCAGTTAGCTAATCTTAAATATACTGACCCAGATGTATATCAAAGTATCACACAGCTTAGAGAAGCTATGACTCAACTCAATAAAGATACATTAGAATTGAATTCTGAAGCTAACTATGCTAGCCCACAAGCTATGAACGTTATTGAATTTTATGGCTGGGAAAATTATATACCTCTAAAACGTAGACAGCTTGATGCAGAAGAATCTTTCTACAATCCAACAGGTGGTAGGATGTCTAGAGAACTTAAGAAATTAGAAAGCTCATTTGAAGGTAATCAAGGCGAATCAGAAGACCCATTTACTCAAACTATTGTAGATGCATCAAGAGCTGCAGCACGAGCTGGAAGAATTAACTACACACAATCTGTATATAATGCAGTTACACAAACAGTTAAATACAAAGACCGTACAACAGGAAAAGAAGTAAAAGGTAAAGCTATTGATGGTAAAGTCTTAAATACATATACTTACGAAGATCGTTATAGAAATAATCCAGAGTTACAAAAAGATTTAGCGAAGAAGAATACAGTATTACATTTCTTAGATGATGGAAGTATTGCAGTTATAGAAATAAAAAATGATAATCTATTACAAGCTATACGAGGAGCATATGCAGAAAATCCTCAATGGGTAGCATTTTTAAATAGAATAACAGGGGGCTTAGGGCAATTACATACTAGATTTAACCCTCCATTTGCAACCTTAAACT
>Ga0255773_10001156_pt1 | contig 27228 bp, 28 predicted proteins | sample 011ome_17_FD_179971 | JGI IMG/M metagenome (GOLD analysis project Ga0255773, IMG submission 179971) | Coastal salt marsh microbial communities from the Groves Creek Marsh, Skidaway Island, Georgia - 011502XT metaG (version 2) | ecosystem: Environmental > Aquatic > Marine > Intertidal zone >...
AGAGCCGTGGTAGACCACCACGTTGATAGGCTGGATGTGGAAGCGCAGTAATGTGTGCAGCTGACCAGTACTAATAGCTCAATTGGCTTGATTTATGCACTGAAAAAAATTTTAATTGTATTAATTATTATAATTCAATTACTTAAATACTAATATTAAAAAATTTATTAATTTTATTCTATTTTAATATCGTTTAAGTATCTACTTGATGTTCAAAGATCTAAAAAAAAAAGTTGTTGTAATAACTGGAGGATCTGGATTTTTAGGAAAACAGTACTCTAATGCATTTTTAAAAAATCAATGCCAAGTAATCAATTTAGACATAGTTAATAATAATAAAAAAGTATTTTTTTTTAAATGCGATATTTCAAAAGAAAATGATTTAATAGCTGCAAAAAATAAAATAATTAAGAAGTTTAAAAAAGTCGATATTTTAATTAACAATGCAGCTCGAAACCCAATACCAAATGAAAATCAAAATTCTAATACATTTGAAAATTTAGATTTAAATGAGCTTACGAAAGATTTCCAAATTGGCTTAATTGGCTCAATTCTAACGTCAAAAATTTTTGGGAACCATATGTTGAGTCAGAAAAAAGGAAATATAATTAACATCTCTTCTGATCTTGGAGTTATTGCTCCTGATCAAAGATTGTATAAAAAAAATTTTGTAAAACCTGTTTCATATTCAGTTGTTAAGCATGGTATTTTAGGATTAACAAAATATCTAGCAAGCTATTGGGGTTCTAAAAATATTAGATGTAATGCCTTTGCTCCTGGAGGGATGAAAAATAATAATAATATTTCAATTCAAAAAAAAATAGAAAAACTTATCCCAATTAATAGAATGGCTAATATAAATGAATATAATGATATAATTCTATTTTTAGCATCCGATTCATCTTCTTATATAAATGGTGCAACAATTATAGCTGATGGTGGGAGATCTATAATTTAACTACAAAAAATAAAATAATAAGGCAAATAAATTCCACCTGAAAATAAATAATTTTTGTTTTTAATCTGAACTGTGTAGGATCCCATCCCTTTATGCTTGGGAGTGGTGAGTTTTTGTTTGATAAAAAATTGTTTAAATTTAATTTTTTTATAACCTTTTTTTTTGAGTAATTGTTTTATGCTATTAAAAGAGTAAACATCATAAGTACCTCTTTTAAATTCACTTTTTGAAAAATCGTTGACATTTATATTAAAATTTACATCAAAGGGAGTGCATAAAGTTGAAAAAGCCAAAAAATTAAAGTTTTTTTTATTAAAAACAGAAATTTTTTTTTTCAAACTTCCTTCAATAAATGATAATGCTTGAAAAGCTATTACTCCATCAATATTTTTTGTTTTATTAACGTTAAACCAATCACCTTTAATATATTTTATATTTTTGATATTTTTTTTATTTGTTTCATGATTTGCTAATTTTAAAAGATTTTTATTTATATCAATACCAACGATAAATGATGATTTAAAATTTTCAGCTAAATAAATTGTATTTGCACCTCCACCACAAGCTAAATCGATAATATTTTTTTTTTTTAGACTTATATGCTTTGAAATAAATCTAACAAATTGAATTGTAGACTCGTAAGTTTTTATATGCTGAACTTTTGAATATTTTTTATACATTATTTTATATTAAAGAAATTAATAGTTTTTTTAAGAGCATTGATTTGCTTATCCACAGATGAAACATTTTCTTGATTAGTTGTGAATAAAAATAATGACTTTTGTAATTTTTTTGCAACGGGAGTTCCTTTGCATTTTAAAATGCAATTTTTTTTACACGTTTTAAAACATCTCCCAATTTTATATTTTTTCATTGCAGGTTCTTGATGAATTAGTTTACTTGCAGCATATATCCCATCTCCCCCATAACTCATAAATTTTTTTCTGAATGAATACCAATTTAAACTTTTATTTTTTGTGTAATTCAATTTTGCAGCAAATGTATAATAAGTTGAATATGAATTTTTATGGATAAATTGTGTCTCAAAACTTTTGAATTTATTAAAGGTTTTTTGAAATTTATTGCCAGATTTTCTTCTAAGTCTCGTAAAGTAATCTAACCTCTCAGATTGTGCGAGAGCTATTGCTGCAGAAAATTCATTCATTCTATAATTCAAACCTATTTCATCAAATCTTTTGTAATTTGGATTTTGTCTTTTATCTTTTGATATAACTATCTTATTATTTTCAGCTGTTAAGACTTTAAAACCTAAATTAGAAAATTTTCTTATTTTTTCAGCAATTTTTTTATTATTTGTTGCAAGTATTCCTCCATCACCACAAGTAAGTTGTTTTGCAGATTGAAAACTCCAACAGCTTATATCCCCAACCGTCCCAGTTAAGTTACCATTTAGGTCCTTAGCACCAGCAGATTCGGCACAATCTTCGATTAAAAACAAATTATTTTTTTTACAAATTTTCTTCAGATTTCTTAGATTGCATATCCCAGAATACATATGAACAGCAAGTATCGCCTTTGTATTTTTTGTAATTTTTTTTATAATATCATGCTCATCAATTAAAAAATCTTTTGGATTTACATCTACATAAATTGGTGTTCCCCCGGCTAAATGAATGGTTGTACCACACATTATTGGAGTTAAAGCTGGAACCAGAACTTCATCGCCTTTCTTGACACCAATAGCTTTAAAAGCAGTATGCAAAGCTGATGTACATGAATTAATACAGATAGAATATTTTAATTTATGTATTTTCGACCATTTTTCTTCTAGTAATTGAGAAAATGGTTTTTTTGTATATTTGAAACCTTTTGTAAGTAATCCATTTAAGTATTTACTTTCATTACCAGCAAATCTCCAAAATTTTTTTATTTTCATCTTAATATTGGTGTAATAAAATTTTTTTGTTTATTTCCCCACATTTTATTTAAATGAATATTTTTATTTCTAATTTCATGATTTTTTTTTAAAAAGTTATTTATATCCTTTCTTTCTGTAAAAATAGAAAAATTCTCAAAAATTTTTTTAAATAAAATATAATCTTTTTTATAATCCAGCGTGAGTCTTGTTTGTTTTTTTAATTGATATTTCATGCCGATAAATAATTTTTTTTTAACTTTTAATCTATTTATGAAATAGTCTATCATTTCAGTATCTAAATCATTAATTTTTTTAAATTTAAAATCAAAAAGACTATTATAAAGATTTTTAATTGAAGTAAATTTGAAAGAGTAACCTTCGCTTGCTCCACCATTTCTTGATAATTTAGAAGGTAAAATTAAATCATATGATTTAAGCAATTCTAAACTTTTAATTACAGCTAATGGGTCAAAAAATGGGTCATCAGCATCAATTGTATGAAAATATTTTAATTTAAACTTTTTTGCACAATCATACCATCTTTTGATTTTATTTTTTTCAGATCCTTTAAAATAACTAACATGGAATTTTTTCGCAATTTTAGTTAAGATTTCATCTTCTTTTTTATTGGTTGTACAAATTATAGGAACTATATTTGCTTTTAAACATTTTAGTATACAAATTTCTATAATCGAATAGTTATTAATTTTAAGTAAACATTTTTTTTTTAATCTTGAGGATTGGGTTCTGACAGTTATAAGACCAATATACTTCATTTTGTAATTTGTTTATTTAAATTAAACTATCTTTTTTAAAATATTCACCTATAAGTATATTATGCAAAAAATCAATAAACCATTTATCATAGGCGAGATTGGTATTAACCATAATGGTGATATTAATATTGCAAAGGAATTAATATTAAATGCTAAGAAAGCAAATTTTGATGCAGTAAAATTTCAGAAAAGAGACATTGACTTAGTTTACTCAAAAGAAATGTTAGACACATACAGAGAAAGTCCGTGGGGAACTACTCAAAGAGAGCAGAAAAAAGGTTTAGAATTTGGTTTAGATGAATACAAAGAAATCAATGAATTTTGTAAAAAAAATGAAATTAAGTGGTTTGCATCTGCCTGGGATCAAAATAGTTTAAAATTTTTAGACCAATTTGATCTTGAATTTCATAAAATTGCTTCTGCAATGATTGTTGATTTAAAATTTTTAAATGCTGTTGCCGAAAGAAAAAAATATACCTTTATTTCAACTGGTATGTCAGAAAAAAAACAAATTGAAGAGGCAATAAAAATTTTTAAATCAAAAAAGTGTGATTTTGAATTGATGCATTGTGTATCAACATATCCAATGAGACCTGAAGACGCTAATTTATTAACTATTAAGCAAATGAAAGAAATTTATAAATGCAAAGTAGGATATAGTGGCCATGAAAACGGTGTCGCTGTTTCATTAATGGCAATGATGATGGATATTTCTTCTTTAGAGCGACATATAACTTTAGATAGAACAATGTATGGTAGCGATCAAGCTGCATCGTTAGAGTTTAGTGGAATGCAGAATCTTACAACTTCAATGGAAAAAATGCTTATTTCTTTGGGGCAACCCTCACTTGGAAAAATTTTAGAGGAAGAAAAATCGATAGCTAAAAAATTGAGAGCACATATAAAAAATTAAATTAAATGGTTTAATGAAAACAATCCTACGAAATCTTAAATCAAAAATTTTAGATTCAACAGCTGCTAAAAAAAGTTTAATAAAAAATTCAGTAAAAATAGAAAAAAGCATAAAAAAAATATTTGAATCTATTTCTAATGATGGAAAAATCTTACTTTGTGGAAACGGAGGTTCAGCTGCAGATGCGCAACATTTGGCAGCAGAATTTTTAGTTAGATTAAGGCCTCACATAAATAGAGACTCATATCCCGCCATGTCATTAGCCATGGATACATCTACATTAACAGCAACTGGAAATGATATTAATTTTAACAGTATTTTTTCGAGAACTTTAAGTTCACTTGGAAAAAAAGGTGACGTTTTAATTGTAATATCTACATCAGGAAAATCCAAAAATATTATCAGTGCACTTAAAGTTGCAAAACAAAAAAAAATATTTTCAATTGCATTTTTAGGAGCAGGAGGAGGTTTAGCAAAAAAATATGCAGATTTATCTATAATTATAGGAAGCAAAGTTACTGCTAGAATCCAGGAAGCTCATATTTTTTTAGGCCATTTTATTTTTGAAAATGTTGAAGATTTAATATTAGCAAAAAAAAATTAATAAAAATTATAAATTGAAAAAAAATAAATTATTTAAGTATAAAGTTTCAAAAAATTACAAAACAACAAAAAAACAAAATCTATTTTTTTTGTTTAGGAAGATTTTATTTAATTTTTTTGGAATTATTCTAAGACCAATTTTTAAATTTAATAACAATGAAATAGCATCAAAATTAATTATTTTGGGAAGAGGTGAGTCAAGTAATTATTATTTTTTTAATCACGAAAAATTTTCAAAAATTAAAGATGTATTGATGGTAAATTTTGAAACAAATGATTTTAAAAAAAATTATAAAAAAATATTTAAAAATAAAAATATATTTCTTTTCAATAATGTAAATGAACCAACACCATCTATAAAAATTTTAAATAATTTAAATATTTCAAAAGTACTTTTTGGTAGAATTGAAAACATGAAAAATACTGACTATGGAAAAAGAAAGTCTTTTAAAAATGATATTCTAAGTGGAAAAGTTAGCTATCTACCCAATCAATTAATAAAATATTGGTGGGTTAACAATAATGGTTTAATGGGCATCTGTTATGCGGCAACTAGAAAAAAAGTAAAAACATTATACCTTTTTGGTTTTAATTTTTATCATAGCGGTTATATGAATAATTCAATTGAAAATGAAATAGAACCAGAGGCTCCCGGACATTCAAAACAATTAAAAAATGCAAGGCAAAAATTAAAGAAAAATTTTATTAAAATAGTAAAAAGTTTTCCAAATAAAAAATTTTATATTTTTCTTTATAAAGATCTTTTTAAAAAAAAACCCAATAATTTGATTGTAAAAATAATAAAATGAAAAAAAAAAGTAATGCTGCAATCTATCTTATTTCTTCACGCACAAAGTTGCTTGAACTCTGTTTGAATAAATTATTTAGAAATTGGAATTATAAATACAACTATCCTGTTTATGTTCATTATTTTAATAATATTTATGACGAAAATTTTATTAGCAGAATAAACAAAATTTCAAAAAACATTTTTTTTCATCAGATTGATTATTCTCTACCCAAAAATTTGAATGAAAAAGAATTGTTTTATAATAAAAAAGAAGTTCCATATGTGAAAAGTAGTTTTCCAAAAAAAAGATTGGGGTTTTTACATACTCTCAGATTTATGACCAATATTACATCTTTTGGAAAATTGGGTTGTCCCGTTAAAGAACTCGAAAATTATGACTATCTTATGAGAATAGATGATGATTCAAATTTTAAAAAAGAAATAAACTTCGATTTTTTTGATGTTTTAAAAAATTATCCAATTGCAACAGGCTATATGTACAATAATTTTACACATAGAATGAGAGATACACGTTTAGGTTTATGGGACTTTTATAAAAAATATTTAAAAAAATATGGGTATAGTCCAAAAAATCAACAACTTAAAAATGCAGTTGAAAATGACGACGAAAAATTAATGCATACACTTTATTGGACATGTGGAAACTGTAATCTTTATAACATTAAAGCTTTCTTAAATTCACCTTGGAGCGAATATTTAAATGAATTAAATAATTTTAATGGTGATTATAAATTTAGATGGGGTGACCTGGAGGTAATTACTTTATTTGCTTATACTCACTTTGATGAAGATCCATATAATTTTAACTTAAAAGAAAGAGGTTTATACGAGGATAAATTCCCAACATTTTTGTCTTCGATAGCACCTGGTATCGATAATAGTTTGAATGTACATAATTTTTTACCTTTACGAATTTATCATTTCATCATGAGATTAATAAGAAAATTTATAAATAAAATTAGATGATTAAATATATTAAAAAAAAATTATCTATTTCAACTAACTCTATTTTTAATATTTTTTATCAAAAAATAAAATATAATAAAAATTATTTAATTTCAGTTTCTAACAAAGAAATATCAAAACATAGCAATAATTTTTATGAAAAACAAATTAGGGAAAGAACAGAATTAAATATTGATAATGGATTAAATTTGAAAATTGATAAATTAGTTTTAGACAATTCAATGAGTTTGTGTGATCCTATTAATCCTTTAGTAGTAACCGTAAAAGAATTATTATTAGATCCTTATATTAAATTAGAAGAAACCTATCTGTTTAAATATTTTCAAATTTTTAAGCCCAAAAATTTGATGGATGTTTTTTTTTTAAATACAGATGATGGTAATATTAAAAATTTTTCTAGATTAAATAACTTAAATCAGTATACCTTATTTTATCCATGGTTTCATAAATATCCTCAAAGATATCTTGTACCAGGAATGTTTGGTCCAAAAGATATCTCTTTTCCAAAACTAAGATACATTAGATTAAAAAATCTTATTTTTTTAATTAAAAAATATGATTATATTCCCAGCAAAGATGATCAAATTTGTGGATATAAACTCATAAATGGTAATGATTACAGATTTGTAATTACAGCTGGATCACATCGATCCTCTGTATTAAAAGCCTTAAATAAAAATACACATATCTCGGTTAAATTTGACGACTTAAGAGTTAACAAAAATTTTTTTGAAGTAAAAATACAAGATATTAAAAGTTGGCCAGGAGTTTCAAGTGGGTATATGAGTGAGAAAGAAGCAGAAATAATGTTTTTAGGATTCTTTAAGTTTAAAAAAATGAAATAACATAAAATTTTAATTATGCGTATAATAAGAGATATATGGGAAATACTAGATAAAAGAAGTAAATTAACAATTTTACTTTTACAGTTTTTTTTAATTGGTTCATCATTATTAGAAACCTTAAGCATTGTTGTGCTTGCACCATTTATGGGTTTGTTATCAGGTGAATTTACAATACAAAACAACCAATATATAAATTTTATCTTTGAAAAAAGTAACGTTAGTTATGATGAATTCATATTCTACTTTGGAATTTTTGTATTAGTTTTTTTTATAATTTCTAATTTAATAAATATTTTCTCTGTTTATTTCATAAATTTTTTTTCAGAAAGAATTGGTGCAAAATTAAGTTCTAGATTATATAATGTATATATACAGAAACCGTATGTCTTTCATATTGAAAACACTTCATCAGAGATTGTAAGCAAAATTTCATATGATGCTGACAGATTATATTCTTTAATAAAAAGAATACTCCAATCTAACGCCGAAATTTTAAAATGTATTTTTATTATAAGTGCATTAATTGTCTATAATGTTAAGGTTGCAATTTTTTTAACTATAATTTTTTTACTTATATATGTTGCTATATTTTTAACTTTAGAAAAAATTTTAATTAAAAATAGCAAAATTCTTTCTGACAATAATTCTTTTATTTTAAAACTTATTATAGAAGGTCTGGGTGCTATTAAAGATATAATTATATTAAAAAGATATAATTTTTTTTCTAAGAGTTTTTTTAAATATAGATTTAGTGTTTCGAAAATAAGTGCCTTTAATCAAACATCAGCAATTATACCCAGAAATATTATAGAAATGGTAGCGTTTTCTATGCTCATTTCATTAATACTGATCAACCTAAAAGGAAATTTTATGCCAAACAATTCTTTATCACTCTTAGCAGTTTTTGGCTTGGCAAGTTATAAATTATTGCCAGCTTTTCAAGCTATTTTTTTTGGATTAAATACAATTAAATCAAGTCAAGAATCATTTTACAAAATTAGGAATGATCTAAAAGAAAATATAACTTCACAAGCTAATAGTGATGTTTCAAACAAGTTACAGTTTAACAAAGTTTTGGAATTAAAAAATATTAATTGGAATTATAAGTATTCAGAAAAAAAAGTATTAGATAATATCAACATAAAAATTAATTCTAATGAAATTATAGGAATAGTTGGCAAAAGTGGTTCGGGTAAAACTACACTTGGAAATATTATTTTAGGGCTTTTGAAACCTCAAGAAGGTAAATTTACAACTGACGGAATTGAAATTGAAAAATCTAATGTAAATAAGTGGCAAAATAATATAAGTTTTGTTCCACAAAATATATTTTTATTAGAGGGAAGTTTAAAAGACAATATTACTTTTGGTGAAGAGCCTCATCTTTTTTCTCAAGAAAAGTTCAATAAAGCTATAAAAATGGCAGACTTAGAGGACTATGTAAATAAATCTAAATACGGAATTGATACAATAGTCGGAGAGAGGGGAATTGCTTTATCAGGAGGTCAATCTCAAAGAGTTGGAATAGCTAGAGCATTTTATACAGATAGAGATATCTTATTTTTTGATGAAGCTACAAGTTCTTTAGATGGTTTAACTGAAAGTAATGTAATAAATTCTATAAGACAATTAAAAAATAAAACACTTTTTTTAATATCTCATAATTTTAGTACAATAAAAAATTGTGATAAAATAATTTTTTTAGAGGATGGAAAAATTGAAGACGTTGGAAATTATACGGAATTAATAAAAAAAAATAAAAAATTTGCAAGCTTGGCAGAGGTAAGTTGATCAAAAGAAATAAAAATGAGAAGTTAATTTTATGAAGATATTAGTCACAGGTGGAGCAGGTTACATAGGAAGTCATATTTGTAAAGAGCTACAAAAAAAAAAATTTAAAGTAATAGTTTTTGATAATTTAACTAGTGGAAAAAAAAACTTTGTTAAATGGGGAAAATTCATAAAAGGTGACCTTACAAATTTTACTCAAATAAAAAATGCAATAAGCAAGACAAAACCTGATGCTGTAATTCATCTTGCAGGCAAAATAAGCGTGGAAGAGTCAGAAAAAGAGATATTTAGTTACTATAAAAATAATTTTTTTAGTACCTTAAATTTGCTGGAGGCAATGAAAATCAATGGAGTAAAAAAAATTGTATTTTCAAGCACAGCAAGTGTTTATGGTGATCAAAAAAAAATGCCAATTTCAGAAAAAGCTTCTACAAATCCATTAAATATTTACTCAAAAACTAAGTTTTTTTCAGAAGAGTTAATAAAAGATTATAATCGTATTCACGGTATTAATTTTTTTATATTAAGATACTTTAACGCTGCTGGAGCAGATTTTGACTGTGAAATTGGAGAAATGCATGACCCAGAAACACATCTAATACCATTAGCAATTCAAGCTTTATTAAAAAATAAAAAATTTACTGTATATGGAAGAAATCATAACACTTATGACAAAACAGCTGTGAGAGATTATATACATGTCAAAGACTTAGCATCAGCACATATTTTAGCGTTAAAAAAAAATGATAAAAAAAATAAAAGCAATGTTCTAAATCTTGGATCTGAAAATGGTATAAGCGTATTAGAGGTATTAAATTTACTTGAAAAATCTAAAAATATTAAAATTAAAAAAAAATTTTACAAAAAGAGAAAAGGTGATATGTCGATGTTAATATCAAGCTCAAAACTTGCTAACAAAGTTTTGGGATGGAAAGCAAAAATAGGTAAAGAGGATATTTTAAATTCAGCTTACAATTGGCACTATAAGATTTTAAAAAAATATGGAAAAAAAACTACTTAATTTAATATCGAAAATTAAGACTAAAAACATAACCATAGGAATTGTGGGTCTTGGATATGTGGGACTCCCTTTAGCACTAAGATTTTCGGAAGTTGGTTTTAAAGTTGTTGGTTATGACAAAGATAATAAAAAAATTATACAATTAAAAAAACATAAGAGTTATATAAAGTCAATATCTGATAAAGAGTTGATCAAAAAAAATTTTATAGCCACATCAAATTTAAAAATACTATCAGAGTCAGATGTAATAATAATTTGCTTGCCAACACCTCTTAGAGAAAACTCCAAAGTTCCTGATATGACTTATATAAAAAACTTCGTATCTTCGATAAAAGGTTTTTTAAGAGAAAATCACATAATAATTTTGGAAAGTACAACTTATCCAGGGACTACCAGAGAATTTTTTTTGCCAATTTTAAAAATCAATGGTCTGTTGCCAGGAAAAAATGCGTTTTTAATTTACTCACCAGAGAGAGAAGATCCTGGTAATAAAAAGTATCAGATAAAAGATATACCAAAAATTGTATCCGGATATAGTGATAACTGTAAAAAAATTGGATCTTTAATCTATGGAAAAGTGGCTAAAAAAACGATTGAAGTAAAATCACTAGAACATGCGGAAATGGTTAAACTTTATGAAAATATTTATAGGTCAATAAACATTGGGTTAGCTAATGAAATGAAATTAGTATGCAATAGAATGAATTTAAATATTTTTGAAATAATTAAAGCCGCATCAACCAAACCATTTGGGTTTAGCCCTTTTTATCCCGGTCCTGGTTATGGTGGTCATTGTATACCAATTGATCCATTTTACTTGTCCTGGAAGAGTAAGCAGTTTGGGTATACACCAAAATTTATTGAGCTATCAGCAAAAATTAATAATTCTATGCCATCATATATTTTCAAAAATATAAAAAAAATTTTCAAAAAAGATAAAAAAAAATTATTTAAAATTTTAATTTTAGGAATTGCATATAAAAAAAATGTTGATGATTTAAGAGAGTCACCCGCAATTCAATTAATAAATATTTTACAAAAAGAAAAAAATTTTCAAATTAGTTTTCATGATCCATATATCAAAAAAATTGAAAGCAGAAATAAGAAATTTAAATATATTAATTGTTTCAATTTAAAATATGATAAATTAAAAAAGTTTGATTTAGTTGCAATATTAACTGATCACGATAATCTTGATTATGAGAAGATATTAAAATATTCCAACAAAATTTTGGATTGTAGAGGAAGGTTTTTTAATGTTAGTGATAAAAAAGTAATTCTATCATGAAAAAAATTTTAATCACTGGTGCCGCTGGTTTTATTGGATTTCATGTTTGCTTAAGATTATTAAGATTAGGAAAAAAAGTTATAGGATTAGACAATCTTAACAACTATTACGATCCTAATTTAAAGCTTTCTAGATTAAAAATTTTACAAAAGAATAGAAACTTTACTTTTGAGAAAATAAATTTGCAGAATGACAAAAAATTAAAAAAAATATTTCAAACAAACAAAATCGAAAAAGTTGTAAATCTTGCTGCCCAAGCTGGTGTAAGATACTCGCTGATTAATCCTAAATCTTACGTTGATAGCAATATTTTTGGATTTTTTAATTTAATAGATTTGTCAAGAAAATATAAAATAAAACATTTTGTTTATGCAAGCACTAGTAGTGTTTATGGTCTGTCAACAAAAATGCCTTTTAAGGAGAGCTCTACAACAGATCATCCTATACAGCTTTATGCGGCAACAAAAAAATCAAATGAGCTTATAGCTCATTCTTATAGTTATATTTATAAACTACCGACAACAGGATTAAGATTTTTCACTGTTTATGGGCCATGGGGCAGACCAGATATGGCATTATTTAAGTTTACTAAAAATATTTTATCTAATAAAAAAATTGATATATTCAATTATGGAAACCATAGTAGAGATTTTACATATATAGATGATATTGTCCAAGGAATAGTAAAGTCTATTAACAAAATACCAAAAAGAAATAAAAATTTTAAATTTTCAAACCCAAAGCTTGCCGAGAGTAGCGCACCATTTACTGTTTATAATATTGGTAATGGTAAAAAAGTAAAGTTGATGAAATATATTTCTGAAATCGAAAAGTATTTGAATAAGGATGCTAAAAAGAATTTTAAACAACTTCAAAAAGGTGACATAAAAGACACTCACTCAAATTTACAAAAAATTAAAAAAAACTTAGGCTATAAGTCTAAAACATCTGTTAAAGAAGGGATTAAAAATTTTTTAGACTGGTATTTAAATTTTTATAAAATAAAAAGATGAGAAAAATAATTATTTTCTATAATAATTTTAAGAACAATTTAAAAATCAAAATTTATTTTAGTCAATTTAACTAATTAGATTAAAAAATTTAATGAAAATTTTATATTTTTCTGTGAACATGAGTGGATATACTTCCGCAACTTATCAGCAAGATTTAATTGATAGTTTAAAAAAAAAATGTGATGTTATTTTCTGGGGACCTGGATACGAAAAATTTGATATAGATTTAGATCTAAATTCAATTAAAAAAAAATTATTTATATCCAATAATGACTGTATAATTGTGGGTCATTCTTGGCTTTCTGACATTCCTTTAAAAAATGAAGTTAATTATGATAATTATTATACTTGGATAAATGAGAGATTAATCAAAGACTCCATCGAATATTGTGGAAAGATTAATTTCTTTGAACATAAGGGACCGAAGCTATTTTTGTTAAACAAAGAATATGTTTCGCTAGATGAAAAATTAAATTTCGCTAAACGTAATAATTTTGATTACGTATTAACATCAAATTTAAATTTTAAAAATTATGAAAAAAAAACAAATTTAAAATTTATATTTTTACCATATGCTATTAGTAAAGATTTTATTTTAAAGAAAAAATTAAATAAAAAATATGATTTATTTTTTTCAGGATTGATACAAAATCAATATTTTTTTAATCTTAATAAAATTAAATCTCAAAGAATTTTAATCCAAAAAAAACTTTTCTATAATTGTTTTGATATGCCTATTTTAAGAAAGAGTTCAAAATTCGAAATATTCTGGAATACTTATACTGGAACAAAAGTAAAAGACATTATTTTAAAGATTTTAGGAAAATATAAAAGAATGCCAAGATCTGAGTACATTGAAAAACTGCATGAAAGTAAAGTTGTATTAAATACACTTTCTCCCGATAATTTAATTGGCCCAAGATTTTATGAAACTATGGCATCTAGGGCTATTTGTTTATGTGAAGAGTCTGACTTGATTAATTCTGTATTTAAGCCAATGGAACATTATGTACCCTTTCATTCAACAGATGAAATTTTAGAAAAATTATCTTTTTGTCTTTCTGATAGTATTGAAATAGAAAAAATTCGTGAAAACTCATATGATTATGTGGTATCCAATCATACTTATGATATAAGATCGGACAAAATTTTGAATTTAATGCAGCAAATCAAATGAAAATAAAATAATATGTTATTTAAATCTAAAATAACTAAGAAACCTCTTTTTTTAATCAAAAAATATCATCAAAAAAAAAGAATAAAAAGTAGAGAAGATTTAACTGATGCAAATAAGTTTTTACAAGTTAGTTTTTTAAATCTTAAAAAACAATATAAGGTTACACCTCACGCTCATTTAAAAAATTTAAAAAAAACTAATATATCAAGTGAAGCTTGGATAGTAATGTCAGGAAAGTTAAAAGTAACATTCTACGATATAGATAATTCAAAAGTTTTTGACGACATATTAAAAAGCGGTGATATATCTATATTGTTTGAGGGAGGACACTCCTTTGAGCCTTTATTAAAAAATACTAAAATTTTTGAAATTAAAAATGGACCATATATGGGGCCAATCAAAGAAAAAATGAATTTTAAAGCTTAATATGAAAAAAGCATTTATCACAGGTATTGGTGGCCAGGACGGAAGTTATTTATCTGAATATTTGATAAATAAAAATTATAAAGTCTATGGAATAATAAGAAGAAATTCTGTAGTTGAACATCAAAAAAATAGATTAGAGAATTTTAATATTAATAAAAATATTGAACTTTCATATGGGGATGTAGAGGACAGAACTTCACTTGATAATTTGTTAAGAAAAATAAAACCTGATGAAATATATAACTTAGCTGCTCAATCTCATGTTAGAATAAGTTTTGATGTACCAGAGTACACAATAAAAACAAATGCACTTGGTGTATTTAATATGCTTGAGTCATTAAGATTTAATTCTCCAAAATCAAAATTTTATCAAGCTTCCTCATCTGAAATGTTTGGTAGATCAGTTGATAAAAATGGTTATCAAAGAGAGACTACAAAATTTGAACCAACAAGCCCTTATGGGTGTGCCAAGGTTTTTGCATTTAATTTAGTTAAACATTATAGACATGCTTATAACTTATTCTGTGCAAATGGCATTCTTTTTAATCATGAGTCTCCACGTAGAGGATCAAATTTTGTAACAAATAAAGTAATAAAAAGTGCTGTAGAGATTAAACTAGGAATAAAAAAAAAATTATATCTTGGAAATCTTGATTCATTTAGAGATTGGGGTCATTCAAAAGATTACATTAGAGCAATGCATTTAATCCTAAAACATAATAAGCCAGATGATTTTGTAATTGCCACAGGTCACACGAGATCAATTAGACAATTATGTCAAATTGTATTTAATAATTTAAATTTAGATTATAAAAGATATGTGAAACAACAAAAAAAATTCCTCAGACCTGAGGAGCTCAAATATCTTAAAGGCGACTCATCCAAAGCAAGAAAGGTTTTAAAATGGAAACCAGAAATTTCATTTGAACAGATGATCAATGAAATGACTGATTTTTGGATGAAATATTACAATGACAAAAAATAAGCCTGCTACCTATTTCTTAAGAAGCCGATGTTAAATTTTATTTAAAAACAAAAAATTTCTATGATTCAAAAAATTATAAATAAAATTAATTACATTCTAAAAACAAATTACAGAAGAATTTTTTATTATTTAAGACTTATTAAAAATAACAAAAAAGGTCATTGGAGTGTTAAAGATTTTGATAGTTATCAAGAATACATAAATTTCCAGAAAGAAAAAACATTAGACCAAAATAAAAGATTAAAATGGCTGAATGATGAATGGGATGAAAAAGTTAATTATTTTGATAATATTTTCAAAAAACTCTTTAATGAAATTAACTTAGATATTAAAAGTAAGTGTTTGTGCATTGGAGCCAGAACTGGTCAGGAAGTTCATGCGCTCCAAAATTTAGGTTTTTCCGCAGTAGGAATTGATATTGTTGAATGTAAACCTTTAGTTGAAATTGGTGATATGCATAATTTAAAATACTCTGATAATTCATTTGATTTTGTTTTTAGTAATATTTTAGATCACTCATTATATCCCGATAAATCTATTAATGAGATAGAAAGAGTTTTGAAAAAAAACGGTTGTGCATTTTTACAAATTACCATAGGTGAAGCTACCGACAAGTACGGTGTAACAGAGATTAAATCTGAAAAAGATATTATAAAATTATTTAAAAAATCTGAGATAATATTTAACAGAAGTATTAAGCATTATTCAATTGCTCAGAACTGGGAAATATTATCTAAAAAATATTAATTTTATATAAATAAAAAGATATGTATAACTTATAGGAAACAACTATAAGTTAAAAAATTTTTATAAATAACAAAATATTATATGAAAAGTTTCTTTCTTAAAAAAAAATCTAATATAAAAATTTTTGATTTAGGCAACCACCCTTTTGCAGATACATTTATTTCTAAAAATGATTTAAAAAAAAAAGAACCCATTTACCCCTTGAGATGCGTTTTAGATAAAAAATCTGGGTGTATATTCAATGAAGTAATCACTTCTGATAAAAAAAGATATAATCTATATGATTATTCTTATACATCTTCAAATTCAAATTATTCAAAAAATTACTGGAAAGAATATGCTATTAAATTTAAGAAAAAATATAGATTTCAGGGAAAAATATTGGAAGTAGGCTGCAATGATGGTTTTTTATTAGAACACCTAAATAAAAAAGGATTTAAAACATATGGATGCGATGCATCAAAATTCATTAGTGACTTATCTAAAAATAAAAATATAAGAGTAATGAATTACATTTTTGATTTTAAAAATAGTAAAAAAATCCAAAAAAAAATTGGCAAAGTAGATTACGTAATTGCAAATAATGTCGTTAATCATTCGAACAATCCTGATGATTTTGTTAAAGGTGTTAAGAATATCCTGAATGATGATGGTTATTTTATTTTTGAACAACCATATTGGTTAGAAATGATAAAAACATCTAGAATTGATCAAATATATCATGAACATATAACTTATTTTACTATTAAATTTTCAAAGTGGCTTCTACAAAGACACGGTATGTATCTATATGATTTTGAGTTAACTCCATATCATGGAGGATCTTTAAGACTTATTGCAAAAAAAAAAATTAATTTTAACAACAAAAATAAAAAAAAAATAAATTCTGGGATTAATAGAGAGATAAAATTTGGACTATTTAAAAAAAGTATATACCAAAATATTAATGCAAAATTACAGAATAAAAAAAAAATACTTCACAAAAAAATAGATTATTTCAAAAAACAAAACTACAAAATAATTGGTATTGGCGCAGCAGCAAAAGCAAATACTTTTTTATGTTATTTTGAGCTAGATAACAAAATTATAGATTTTATAACTGATGCATCAAAATTTAAAATAGGAAAATTGACACCTAAAACTCGAATACCTATTTTTGCTGATGAAAAGTTAAAAAACATAAATATAAAAATTGTTGCTATTATATTATCTTGGAATATATCAAACATATTAAAGAAGAAATTAAAAAAACTTAATAAGAATTTAAAATTTTTAGATTTATAATTTTATGATAGTAAGAAATATTTACAAAGAGCAAAGAGCACCATTAGAAATATTTAGAGATGATAGAGGGATAATTACAGATATATTTTATAAAGAAGACATTCATCATGTTGCCCAAATAGATTCTGAACCAAATGTAATAAGAGGAAACCATTATCACAAAGAGACAACTCAACATATGTTGATGATATCTGGGTCAATGGAATATTGGTATAAGAATGTTGGGTCTGAAGAAGAACCAAAAGTAGTATATTTAAAAAAAGGTGATTTAATATCAACACCACCGTTAGAAATTCATACTTTAAAAATAGGAAATGATGGAAATAGCTTTGTAGTTTTTAGTTCAGGGCTTAGAGGTGGAAAAGACTATGAGGCAGATACTTTTAGAGTAGACCCAATTATTTGATGAAAAGAGTTTTAATATTTGGATCAAATAGTACTCTAGCAAAAAAAACTAAATTATTTTTAAAAAAAGATTACTTAGTTACCTCGTTTACGAAAAAGCAAATTAATTTTTCTAAAATAAATAGCCCTAGACAAGTCCACAAAGTTTTATCAAAAGTGAATCCAGATATTGTAATTAATTTTGCTGGTGTGTTAGGATCAAATAGTGACAACTATAAGAAAGTGTACGATGTAAACTTTTTACCAAATTGGGAAATTATTAAATTTTATATTAATAGTAAGGTTAACAAAAAAGTTAAAATAATTTTAATAGGATCTTCCTCATATAAAAGTGGTAAAGCTAATTATATGCTTTACACCTCTTCAAAAGCAGCACTGCATAATTTGTATCAGGCAGCAAAAGAAAAATTTAATAATACATATGTAAGTATAGATATTTTTCATCCATCTAGGTTTCAATCAAAATTAATTAAAAACCTAAAAAAAAAAGGTAATTTTACAAAAGTAGATATTATTGCAGAAAATTTATTCAAAAAGATTAAATGAAATTGAGTTTTATAACTTGCACATATAATAGATCACAATTTTTATCAAAAAATATAGAGTCGGTATTAAAGCAAAATTTCAAAAATTTTGAACATTATATAATTGATGATGGATCTACAGATAATACAGAAAAAGTTATTAAAAAATATAATCACATTAAATATTTAAAGTTAGATAGAAATTATGGTCAACCAGGAGCTATGTTTTACTCAAAGGTTTTAAAAAAAATTAATGGAGACTATATTATGATATTAGACTCTGATGATTATTTACTACCTAATGTAAAAAAAATCATTGAGACAACAATAGCTAAAAACAGTGAAGTTTGGAGCTTTTCATTTAATATTTTATCAAAAAATAGAAAAAAATTAAGTTTTAAAACAAAAAAATTCATTAATTCAAAATACTTATATTCCGATGATCATCCTCGGTATAATGGTGGTAAAGGACATTTAGATACCATAGATGTGAAAAAAAAAATATTTTATATAGAATTTCTAAAATATTTCAAAAGTCCCAAGTATTGGTATAGCTCTGCTACAGATGTTTATTTTAAAAATAATTTTTATGAAATGTTTATTAATAAAAAAATAGCATACTGTTCTTTTGAATCTAATAATGTTACTAAAGGACATAATTTAGTAAAATATGCCCCTATAACTTTACATACTAGGCAGTATGTTTTTAAAAGGTTTAATAAGTTTATGGAAAAAAGATATTATGATTATCATTTAAAATCGTTAATTTTAAATCAACTTATTTTTCCTGGATACAAAGTGAAAAATTTTAAATTAATATTTAAAGAAAAAAAAAATTTTATTAATCGTAGAAATTATTATTTATTTTTATTTTTACTATTATTACCTTCAAAATTTTTATTTCTCTTAAAAAAATTATTTAAAAAATATATATTAAATATATTAAAAATTTTTCTAATGAATTTAAAAATTTTTCTGGAGATAAAAAATTAAACATAGTTGAAAAAATTATTTGGTTTTTTTTATCTTTTATAAATATTCAATTTAATAGTAATATAGCAAACAGAATTAACTTAAAAAAATTTTATATTAATAATAAATTAATCATAAAAAATAAATTCTTTAAAACTCAGTCCCCAATAAGATTAATTTGTAATATTTTTTGGCAATCAATTAACTGGAATGAAATTAATAAAAATTTAAAGAATGACTTAAGAATTTTAGAAGTTGGGTGTGGAACTGGAAGATATTTTGATTTTTTAAAAAAAATATCAAAATCAACAAAATTTAAATATATAGGCATAGACATAAAAAATAGAAATTTTCAAAAAAGAAAAGATAAAGTTTTTTACTTAGATGATGCAAATAATGTTGATTTATATTTGGACAAAGTAAATTTTCTTTTTACACAAAGTGCGATTGAACATTTTGAAAAAGATTTAATTTTTTTTAAAAAAATTAGTGAATTTTTAAATAAGAAAAAGAAAAAATTTATACAAGTTCATCTCTTTCCCTCTGAAAGTTGTCTTTATACATATTTGTTTCATGGATATAGGCATTACAATTACAAAATGATATCAAAATTGACTGAATCTTTTAGTAATAATCATAATTTTGAATTATTTCATATTGGTTCAAAGAATATTAATAAATTTATATTTAAACAAATAACCCTAAATAGAATATTTAAAAAAAAAATAAAACCAATTAACATTAAAAAATTGAAAGAGTCTGTTCATAAAGATAACAAGATTGTATCTTATAAAAATTCGTCATTTTATTGCCTTGTCATCATGTCAAATTTACAAATTAAAAATTTTTTAAAAAAATGAAAAAAATATTATTCATAGCACCACGCTTTCACACCAATCAATACTACATGATTAGATATCTATTAAAAAAAAATAGAGTTTTTTTTATAGCTTTGTATAAAGGGGGTATAGAAGATTATTCATATGTAATACCACAAGTGCTTACTCAAAGTAATATATCAAAAAAAATCCAATCTTTTTTTAATTTAAGATTTGACACATTATATTTTCCAAAAATTTTAGATCTTTATAAAAAAATTGAAAAGATAAAACCAGATTTGATTATACTTAGAGTTTATTCTAGGCCTTTACTTTATTTTGTAAGTATTTTATCAAAAATATTTGGTTGTAAAATTGTTTACTATGATCAAACACCTTTACTAAAATATAATAATTTTATCTCATGCTTAAAATATTGCGAGTCTATTACAGCTAGATTCATATTTAGAGCAGCTTGGTATTCTCCAATTTTATCAAAACCTAAAGAAAAATACAGAATTCCTTTTTTGGTTAAAACAAAAAAAAAAATTAATTACATCAAAGATAGGTATAAAATATTAATGATTGGAAAATTTCAATCAAGAAAAAGTCATTTTTTATTAATTAAAGTTTTCTCAGAATTATTAAAGAATTATAAAATACATCTCACAATTATTGGAGAAGTTTCTAATCAAGAACATATTAAAAATTTTAATTTTATTAAAAACTATATTAAAAATAAAAATTTAACAAATACATGCAAAATAAAGACTAATATTAAATTTAAAACTATAGAAAAAGAGTATGAACAATGCAATTTATTTGTTTTGCCATCACATTCTGAGCCCGCAGCAATTAGTATATTGGAGGCTCAGGGTTTGGGTAGGCCAGTTGTTTGTAGCGATACATGTGGGACTAGAATTTATTTAAATAAGTCTAGTTCTAAAATTTTCAAGTCTAATGATTATAATTCTTTAAAACAGTCAATTAAATATTTTTTAGATCGTCAAAAAAATTATAATAAATTTATTAATAAGTCATATGAGAATGCAGTAAAAAATTTTTCACAAGAAAGGTTTCAAAAAGATTTTACTAACTTTTTAAATAAAAATTTTTAAGATGAAAAAAAATATTTTTTTTTTTTTACATAATCTGAAAGTTGGAGGAGCAGAAAAAAATCTCATAAATTATGCTAATTATCTAAGTAAAAATGATATAAATGTTAAAATAATATGTTTGTCAGCTAAAGGTATTTTAAAAAAAAATATTGATAGAAAAGTTAAAATTATAGATTTAAATAAAAAAAAATTAAAATATTCTATTTTTTCAATTTTAAAAATTATTAATAATACTAAGCCCGATATAATATTTTCTTCGTTGCTTCATATTTCGCTTCTGTTGTGTTTTTTTAAAAAAATGAATTTTATTAAGGCAAAGTTATTTTTAAGACCATCAAATGTTATATTAGCAAATCATAGCACTGCAAACAAAACTAGTTATCCAATTATTTTCTTAACAAATTTTTTTTTAAGATATGCAGATTTATTTTTTTGTATTAGTGATAATATTTTTAAAGAATTACGGTTATTTAAGGTACCATCCTATAAGGTTATAAAAATAAATAATGCTATTGTGGATAAAGATTTTTATAAAAAATCAAAAAAACCAATTAAGAAAAACAAAATATTAAATAAAAACGATTATATTTTGTCTATAGGTCGACTAACGGAGCAAAAGAATCATTTGATGTTATTAAAATCTTTTATTGAAATAAAAAAAAAATATAACAAAAAATTATTTTTAGTATTAATTGGTGAGGGTCATTTAGAAAAAAAATTAAAAAATTTTGTCAAAACAAATAAGATAGATAAAGATGTAATCTTTATAAAAAATTTACAAAATGTATTAAATTATATTAAGTATTGTAAATTATTTATACAAACATCTTTATGGGAAGGTCAGCCAAATGTTTTGATAGAGGCGCTGCTTTTAAAAAAACAAGTAATTGCAACTAACAGTCCAGGTCAGAATAAGAAAAATTTAGACCAATTTAAAAATTGCCATATTTTAAAAGTTAATTCAATAAAAAATTTATCTAAAACAATTTTGTATTTTTTAAATAAAAAAAAAAATAATTTTAAATTAAATAAAACTTTAAACTATTCAATTAATTATTCGAGTAAAATAATTTTAGATGTCATCAAAAAAAATTAAGATAATACATTTTATTACAACCTTAGGACTTGGAGGAGCTGAAAAAGTTTTGTTTAATTTATTAAAAAATAACAAAGATAGATATTTTGAACATGAAATTATTTGTTTAAATAAAGGTGGTTTGTTAAAAAAAAAATTTGAACAACTAAATATTAAAGTTATTTGTTTAAATCTTGAAGAAAATTTTATTAAAGGGATTTTTGTTTGTTACAATTATATAAAGGGAATAAAAGAGAAAAAAAAAACTGTTATTCAAACTTGGTTACCACACGCAGATTTAATTGGTGGATTAGTCTCAAAAATTTGTGGATTAAATAAAATTATTTGGAATATAAGAATTTCAAATTTTACTAAAAGTTCATTTAAATTTAAAACTTTTTTAATAGTTTTATTTAATGGTATTTTATCTCATTTCATTCCAAAAAAAATTATAAGTTGTTCTTTAGCTGGTATTAAAGCTCACACTAAATTAGGTTATAACAAAAATTTATTTTATTTAATACATAATGGTTTTAAAAAACAAAAAATTTTTAAAAGATCATTTAAATTTTCTAAACAATTTACTATAGGAATTTTTTCAAGATATCATGAGGTAAAAAATCATTCATATCTTTTTAGAGCTTTAAATATTTTAAAAAATAAAAGATATAAATTTAATCTTTTACTTTTAGGTCCAAACATTCATTTTCAAAATAAACAGTTGATAGAAGAAATCAAAATTAATAATATTTACAAGGAAGTCATTTTTGTAAAAAAACAAGGTATTATTGATGTATCAAAATATTTTTCCTATTTAGATTTATATGTTCTTTGTTCTAAAACAGAGGGATTTCCAAATATTTTGGGGGAGGCTATAATAAATGGAGTAAATGTATTATCAACAGATGTTGGTGATGCTAAATTAATGGTACCCAGTAAGAAAAATATCATACATAATTCAGATGAAATTAAATTTTCAAAAAAAATTGAAAACTTACTTAATTTACATAATTTAAAAAAAAATCGTAATATTATTTTAAAAAAGAATAGTCTAACTTTTCATGGTAAATTTTCTCAAAACAAAATGATTAATAAATATCAAAAACTATGGAAATCGATTTAAAATTAAAACATACATTTGTGTCAGATAACTCAACTTTGGTACAAACAGGTGGTTTAATTGCTAAAAATATTTTGGATTTACGATTATATGAATTTTTTTTTATTTCTATTTATCTTACATTTTTTATTTTTATCATTAAATTTATAGTCAAAAATCAAAAATTAGATAAAAATAAAGTTTATTTTTTAATTTCTTATCATTATTTTTTTGTTATTTTGGCATACGTTTATTCCTTATTAAATGTGAATGATTTAGATAGTTTTTTCCAAACAGCTTATTTATTTCTTGATAGTGATGATAATCACATGGCAAATAATAATATGGTCCTCATCAACCGTTATCTAATTCATATATTCAATTTACATTATTTTTCAATATTTATATTTTTTGGATTTTTTTCGTCCATAGGATTTCTTTTATTATTTATTTCTATCAATGAAATTTTGAAAGAATTTAATCTAAATACAAATTTATTATTTGGATTATTTTTATTTCCTAGTTGGCATTTTTTTACATCTTTCCCTGGCAAAGACTCAATTTATTTATTTTCTATAGGTTTGTTCTTTTTTTATTTTATAAAAAAAAATGTTTTTTACTTAATTATTTCGATTATTTTAATTTACCTAGTAAGGCCACACATTTTAATGTTAGTTTTATTTTCTGGTTTATTAATTTGGGTACACTATTATCTAAAAAATACGATTAAGTCTAAACTATCTTATTTTATTTTAATTTTAATAATTATTGCATCTTCTTTAATGGCTCTAAAACAAATTAACCCTAATACTTTTAGTCACATAGCTAATTTTTTTGAACATGGAGCTTTGTATAGAAGTTATTCAAATGAATTTGCAGGATGGTACGAAACTGGGAACAATATATTCATAAATTCATTCAAATATCTTTTATATCCTTTATTTGATTTTAGTAATTTGAATAGAGCAATTGTCTCTTTAGAAAATATTTTAATCATATTATTAGTTTTAAAAACACTTTTAAATTTTGACGAAAAGACTTTTAATTTAGTGATTAATAAAAAAGTAATAATTTTTTCAGTATTATTTTTTATATCTATGTTAGTTGTACTATCAAATTTTACAGCTAATATTGGTATAAGTGCTAGACAAAAGTGGATGATGATGCCATTTTTATTTTTATTTATAATTCCATTTTTAGGTAAGCTTAAATCAAGCAAATTATGAGATATCTCATACTGGGAAGCAAAGGATTTATTGGAAAAGGAATAATCAAATATTTTAATAGTAAAAAAATTCAATTCATTGAATATGAAAAAATTTCTGAACTAATACCTAGTCACGTGAAGAAAAAAGATATTATAATTAATTGTTTAGGAAAAAATATAAAAAAAAACAATACTCTTGAATTAAAGAGAAAAATTCAATTAATCAAACGCTGTAGTAAGAAAATATTATGGATACAATTAAGCACACCGCTTATCTATAAACAAAATACAAATTTAAAAAAAATAAATGAAAAAACAAAAGAATGTCCATTTAATGAATATGCTTTATCAAAACTTAAATTTGATAAATATTTAAAAAAACAAAAAGATTTAAACTTTAGTTATTTGATTTTAAGAATTTCAACTGTTTATGATAGAAAAATGAAGAGCATGGTTATCAAAAAACTTAAATTAATAAATAATTCTTTTCTTTATTCATTTATAGTAAATCAGAATACAATCTTTAATTATATAAGTTTAGATGAATTAGTTATTTATATCTATAAATTATCAATTAACAAAAAATCATGGAATAGGTTGATACTAATTTCACAAAATATAAATCTTATAAAGCTAATTGATAGATCTGCTCAAAAAAATTATTTTTTAAATAAATTTTTTATTAGCATTAAAAGAATATTTGCATTTTTTTTTAACGAACAAGTCCTATTTCTTACAAATGAAAATTTAATAGAGAATAACTATTTACAAAAATTTATTAAAATTCAAAGTAAAAATTACTCAAATAAAAAAATTATTAATTTCTTTAAAAAATGTTAAAAAAAATTGCAATTGTCTCATCAAATTATGTAAGTATTAAATCTTTTTTATCAAAACAGATTGAAAATTTATCTAAAAATTATCATGTAAACATATATACAAACATTGAAAATTCAGATTATTTATTTAGAAATAAGAATAAAAATATAAGATTTATTCATTTACCCATCAAAAGAAACGTCAATTTATTTAGAGATTTAGAATGTTTTTTTAAATTAATATTTCTTATATTTAAATTTAAACCAGATTTAATAATGACATTAACACCAAAGGGTGGTTTACTTGGAATATTAACATCATTTATATTAAATGTTAAAATAAGAATTCATTATTACACAGGTCAAGTTTGGGTAACAAGAAGAGGTTTTGTAAAAAAATTACTAAAACAGGTTGATAATATAATTTTCAGAATGTCGACAGATTGTTTAACAGATAGCAATCTTCAAAAAAAATTTTTAGAAGATGAAAAAGTTGTTAGAAGAAATTTTTTAAAGGTTCTTGCAAATGGATCTATATGTGGAGTTGACACCAAAAGGTTTAAACCAAATTTAAAAAATAGAGAAATCATAAGAAAAAAATTAGATATCTCGGTAGACACAATACTCTTGTTATTTTTAGGAAGATTAAATAAAGATAAAGGAATTTTAGATTTAGCAGATGCCGTTAATGATATAATTGAAAACGATAAAAAAAATATTTCTTTACTTATTGTTGGCCCCGATGAAGAAAATATAAAATCTAAAATAAAAATTTTATGTAAAAATTCTATCAATAAAATTCATTTTATTGAATTTACAAGTGAACCCGAGAAATATATGTCGGCAGCTGATATTTTCTGCCTACCAAGTTATAGAGAAGGTTTTGGAATGGCCGCATTAGAAGCGGGCGCTTGCGCTTTACCGGTTATTACTTCAAGAATATATGGATTAATTGATGCTGTTAAGGAAGATTATACTGGACTATTTCATGAGGTTAGAAATAAAGGGCAAATCAAAGAATGTATAATTAGGTTAGTGGAAAATAAGGAATTACGCGAAACACTTGGAAAACAAGGACGAGAAAGAGTTTTAAAAGATTTTGAACAAAAATATGTTACTGAAGAGTTTGTTAAATATATTAAAGAAAAAATTAGTATAAATAAATATATATCAATCATATCATCTAATCAGCTATCTATCGAGTTATTTTTAAACAATCAAATCAAATTACTTTCAAAAAAAAACCATATAAATATTTTCACTAATTTAAAATATAATTTTTTTACAAATACTATTAATAAAAATTATTCAAATATAAAATTCTATCATATAAATATTAAGCGAAGAGTTGCTATATTTTGGGATATATATAGTTTCATTAGCTTAGTAATATTGTTAATAACTAAGAAAACAGATATAATTTTCACAATTACTCCTAAGGGAGGTTTTCTAGGAATATTTTCTGGCTTTATTTTAAGAATTAAAAAAAGAATTCATTGGTATGGAGGACAAGTATGGTTTAGTAGAGAAGGTTTGGTTAAAAATATATTAAAGAACATAGATAAATTAATATCAATATTATCAACAAATGTTTTAACGGAATGTGTTTCTCAAAAAAAATTTTTAGAAGATGAAAAAGTTGTTAGAAGAAATTTTTTAAAGGTTCTTGCAAATGGATCTATATGTGGAGTTGACACCAAAAGGTTTAA
>Ga0255773_10001160_pt1 | contig 27169 bp, 21 predicted proteins | sample 011ome_17_FD_179971 | JGI IMG/M metagenome (GOLD analysis project Ga0255773, IMG submission 179971) | Coastal salt marsh microbial communities from the Groves Creek Marsh, Skidaway Island, Georgia - 011502XT metaG (version 2) | ecosystem: Environmental > Aquatic > Marine > Intertidal zone >...
ACAATCCATGCGTCTATATTGAACGCAAAACTCGAGTATTTTGGACAAGAGACATTAATTAACCGCAATCAGTGTGCAGATTATTATTCTGAACATTTGAAGGATGTAAAAGAGTTTACCTTACCCGTTGTGAAAAATGATAGGTATAGTGCATGGGCACAATATTCAATTGTTGTATCCGATAAGGAATTACGCGACAATATCGTATCGTTTATGAAGGCAAATGGTGTTAATTTAGCTATTTTCTATCCATCACCCTTACATTATCAAGTTTGTTTTAAAAACAAATCGAGATGTATGGATTTAAATGTTACCGAAAAAACCGCAGATACCATTTTTAATCTACCATGTTACGGAGAAATTACCAGAGAGGAACAAGATAAGATCGTCAAATTGTTGAGTAATTTTGTTATAAGGTAAATTCAACTTATCATGTTTTTAATTTATATAACAAATTGATTATATTTCATTTTGTTATATTTTACACCCTTGGTAATTATATCGACTGAAATAAACGAGACAAATACTCATTATAAATAAATTATATATTCATCTTTAATTCCCAATTTGCATAAAGTTGTTCTTATAGATTCAGCCATTTTATCGGGACCACATATAATATAATAAAAGTATGATAATTTGTCGTTAAATATTTCACCTCTAATTAATTTTGATATATATTCACCAGTAATATATCCAGTATTATATTTATTATTTTTAGAATTCTTAACAAAAAAATCATATTCGATGTCTTTAATATTAATATCATTTTTAATTTTATCTATTAAAAAAATATCATTTTCGTCATTCCAACATGAAATTAATTTTATGCTGTTATCAAAATTATAATTTGAGATATATTTTAGAATCCCGTATACAGGTGTTATACCAGTTCCTCCACACATAAAACATAGGTTAAAATTGCATATATCAAAACATTTTATTTTTCGTCCAATCATTGAATATTCAATTTTAGAATGTATTTGTAACTGATTCAATATGTTAGTAAATTTACCATCGTTATAAATTTTTATATAAAACGACACTTCATGTTCATTAATTTCAACTTGACTATATGAACGAGTTATTTTATTATTTTCATTATCATATAACGACAATGAGAAATGATTATCATAATTTATATTTTCGATGATATTACTATTTTTAAATGTAAGTTTTATTATTGGTTCTTGTTTATCAATTATAATTTCTTTATTAACTAAAGTCAATTTCTGCGTTATTGATTGTTTTACAATATCTTCAATATCAACATTATCACCGGTGCACGCTACAGCACATAGAGAATCCATCGAAGTTGTACAGTCTCCGTTTTGTAATAAATCAAATTTCCATTTATGATTTGGGCAAATTACCTTATTGTCTATAATATCAGCATTGGTTAAATCTGCTCCTTGATGAGGGCAATATCTATTTATCATGTATTGTTTACCATCACTAGATACCTTTATTTTTTCTGTTTCTTTTAACGAATATAGTTTCCTTTCTAAAAAAGGTATATCTTCTATCTCCATATATAAAATACCATGGAGCAAAGACATATATTTGTCCGGATTTCGTTGTAATTCTGTTCTGAATGTTAGCGTCCAATCCTCCCAGTCCATTTTTTTATCTATTATTTTCTCCATTTCCCATAAATATACTTTTATAAAATAAAATGGATTATTATTGACTTCGTGGACAATATTGTCTTCTTCGTCACTGGAATCAAAAAAATCGACTCCCCTACCACGATTATCTTCATTGTATGCAATATCTGATTTGTTTATAACTTTAACACTTTTATTAACAAAATCAAATTGTATACATTTATTCGGTTCCTCATAAAATTGTAAAATAATCGAGTACTCATCATATTCAATGAAATTATATTTTAATTGATTTATTTTTAATTGTAAGATTTGTCTTGTATTTTCTATAGTTGTTGGTATATCATATTTTAATGTTTTATCAAATAGTTCGGATGGTATTTCATTTTTATAATTTAATATTACGTCCTTTAAATTATTCCAATCTGTTTTTTTAGACTGTTCTAAAAATTTTGATTCATTTGATGAATATATATCACCGGGCATCCATTGTTCGCATTTTATATCGTAACTTAGGTGTTGTTTTAAGTATTTTTGAAAATCCGGAATATGAGGGAATATATTAACTTTTTCGAAATTCTTATCAATTAAACAATCATCTAAAAATACTACAGGACCTGCACTAGGAATGTACATAATAGGTTTTAACATTTCAATTGTTTTCAAGACACTCTCGTATTTATTATATTTTTTGAGGTTGCTCACTTTTTCATATTCTTGCTCACTATATTTATAACATGTAGGATGCCATGTTGCACCCGAGAATTGTATAGCCAAATATGTTACACCTTGTGGAAATAAGTTTGATATTCTATCGTATATTTTACAATCATTCAAATTTAAAAAACATTTATCGTTGTGTTCAAATAGAATTCCCGAATCTCTATTTAATTCGGCATCGGCTAAGTATATTGTAATTTTTGAATCTTGTGTTTTTATAACCTCAAGATCATCGCACAAATATACTTTAAAATTTTCAAATTTACTAAAATAATGTATCATTTTATTTCTTCTGAAATTTCCAATAATAATATTACATTTAATATCTTTAATTAAAGGAAAAAAATCCGTATCAAAGTGGTCTTTATGTTCATGACTAATATATATATATACGTCTTTATGAGTATTTTTTATACTACTTACAATGTCTTTAGTTAAATGATGATTGCATGGAAACTGAAACCATGAGCTATTATATGCACCCTTGTTAGTTGTCCAAATATCTTGTAATAATAACGTTGATTTTGTTTCAATAGAAAACCCTGCATGACCTAAATATGTAATATTCATTATATTCACTATAATGAATTATGTTTATATTATATTATCTTGTAAATCAAAATAATGTCTAAAATTTAAAGATTTTCTTTCGTAAATAGTATACGTTCTGCGGCTACACGTGAGTATACAATCGATAATAAGTCTAATAAACTATCGTTTTCTAATAAATCATTTTCAGTAATATTTATAAATGGATAATTATCATTATCAAATGTTGCCCATCCAAAATCAATCATATATAATATACCATCTTTCACTAATAAATTGTTTAACCACATATCATTATTATAAATTTTCATTTCACTTAGTGTAATTATCATTTCTGTAATATGTTCTTTCCAATCAATTGGAATATTCCCAGATTTTTTACATAATGGTTTACCACAATAAGTCATATATACTACTTTTGTAGCATCGTTACAGTATAATATTGTAGGAAAATGTTTCTTATTATGAAGTCGCATTAAAGATTTACATTCTCTGTGATATGGCCCATTCATTCCGCCTAGTTTTTCTGTAGTATCATCGGTTATTTGAATAAATTTTTTTTTAACGATGATATCACCAATATTTATATCTATGATATTTTCAACGTATTTAATATCATCTTCGGATAATTTATAAAAAGTAATGTTTGACCGATGATCCTTATTTATCTCTGTAGTATATTCGTTGTTGATTGTTATATTTTTGATTTGTTCAACCGATAATAATTTTACTCGTTCGTTACCTGCTATGTCGCCATCGTTACCTGCTATGTCGCCATCGTTACCTGCTATGTCGCCATCGTTACCTGCTATGTCGCCATCGTTACCTGCTATGTGGGTTATATTTCGTTTGTGTAAAATATTATCAAGCGTATTACCACCAATATCCTTTGAAAAAAGTAAATCAGTTTTTAAATCAATTAACTCAATCGTATCAATATGATTAATAATATTATATAAAACGCTATAATTATGGTTCGATATAGTGAAATACATGTCCAATAGTGTTTGTTTTTTTGGCGATAGAGAAATTGATGTTCTTATATTAGGAACTTGTATTTCAGAATCGAATATACATTTATATATTTTATCATTACATTCATCATTATTGTTCAAATTTGTTGATATAATGTTATTAAATATATTTTCATCACTAATACATATAAATGCATAATCGATAATTGTTCTTAATTTATTAAATTCCATTTTATAACACTCAATCCGAATTAATTGTTTAATACTTTGATTTAATTTATAATTTGTATTTTTTGTTAAATGTCGGTTTAATTCAAGATTACTATATATATTAGTATATTCACTCATTATATTATACAATAATATAACAATATGTCCAATTTTTATAAACAATATCCCAATTTCGATTGGAAATTTTATATAAACGTATACGACGATTTACGTAAAGCGGGTGTTAACAATCAACAGAAAGCTATTCAACACTTCGCCTATTACGGTTGTAAAGAAAAGCGTAGAACGCACCCGATTATTCAATCGAACACAACCATCTCAACACTTCCCATTAAACAAGTCATCGGTCATGTTAATCAATGCTATGTTTCTGACGGGTTAAGTTCGTTTCGAACACGTTTTATGGATTTTTTTCATTTTAATGATATTTCGTCTACCGAAGAACCATGTGTGTTTTTTGGTGTATATACGGATTCTGATTTACAAGCACTGCTAAAACAAACTGGTTTAAAATATATCATTTGGGGTGGGGAAGATGCGAATTATCATAATGGACAAGCTCGCGCAACACTCAACGAAATCAAATATTTACAGAACGTTGTTCATTTAGCCATCAGCCAATGTATATATAAACGTTTACAAAATCAAGGTATATCACCCATTTTGGTAGAGTTCAATATGGTTAAACAAACATTATTCCAACCCATTCCACGTAACGAATTGGGTAAATGTATATATATATTTAATGGACAAACTCCGGGAAGAGAACATGTCTATGGAAATTCCGTTTATGAAACTGTTATGCAACGCCTTCCACAATATAAATATATACTCAGTAACCAAACATCGGTTGAGCATGATTTAATGCCGGATGTGTATAAACAATGTTTTATCATGTTGCGATTAACAGCGCACGACGGGAACGCCAATAGCGTCCAAGAATGTGAGGCTATGGAGATTCCTGTAATTCATAATCAATCAGATTATGGATTAAAATGGAAAAGTATTAACGATGTTATAGCACACATTTATAATTATGTTGAGTAATCAAATATTCATTATAATGTATATAATGAATATTATTATTTTGTGTGGAGGAAAAGGTTCTCGATTATGGCCCTTATCTAGGGAAAAGTTACCAAAACAATTCTTACCATTAGTTGACTCTAACACAATGTTTCAAAATACAATATTACGATTCCTACATTTAAAAACACTCAATATTACTGTTAATAAGTATATTATTATATGTAACAAAGAACATGAATTTATTGTGAATGAACAATTAGCAGAATTAAATTTAGAAGACGAATTTGTTATTATTGCTGAACCTATCGGTCGCGATTCTGCACCAGCAGTATGTATTGCTTCGTTGTATGGAAATCAAGACGATATTTCGTTGATTGTTCCCTGCGACCATATTTTTAATGATTATAAATTGTGCACGGTTGTAATGAACGCAATGAATAAATATATTAACAAGTCTATAGTCACATTTGGTATTACTCCTTCCTATCCAGAAACTGGATACGGTTATATCCAGACAAATTCACAAAATGAAACCTTATGTTTTAAGGAGAAACCTGACTATGAAACGGCACAGTCATATATCGAAACCGGGACCTATTTATGGAACGCTGGACTGTTTATGTTTCAAAACAAAACAATGATACAATGTTTCGAAAAATATGCATCTGGTATATTGAATGTCTGCAAACAAACATTAGATAATAGTCTCTTAAATAATAATATATTACGTTTAGATTGCAAATCGTTCGAAACGTGTGAACCAATTTCGATTGATTATGCTATTATGGAACCTCTCATTAACAATCGGGACATGGATATTAATGCATTCACATTAACTTATAATTATATGTGGTCGGATATCGGTTCGTTCAAGGTATTATTTGAAAATTGTGCAAAAGATGAAGATGATAACGTATTGAAGGGTGATATTATAACGCAAGATACTAATAATTGTTATATTGAAAGTGATAATGCAGCGGTTGCTACATTAGGAATTGATAACTTAATAATTATAAATCACCGCGATGTATTACTTATCGCAAATAAAGATTGCAGTCAAGATGTTAAACAAATTATAACTAAGTTATCTGATACGAACGATGGGCTGAAAATTGTTCACGCAAAAGCATACAGGCCGTGGGGGTGGTATATTAATGTGGAGGGAAATGACCATAGTGGATATAAAGTGAAAAGAATTGGTGTATATCCGGGTAAACGACTTTCGTTACAGAGCCATAATCATCGAAGTGAACATTGGGTGATTTGTAAAGGTAAAGCGCGCGTTCAGGTAAATGATGATTTTATTGAAATGGGACCCAATGAACATGTCTATATTCCTGTAACTGCATTACATCGCATGGAAAATATTGGCGATGAAATGGTAGAATTTGTAGAAACTCAAATTGGCGACTATCTTGGTGAAGATGATATTGTTAGATATGAAGATGATTTTGGAAGAATTTAAATATTTTGTTATTTATTTTTTACACCTTTAAATATTCAAAGGTGTAAAAAAACGCGCTTATTTAAATATTACATGGTTTTCAAATTATTATAATAGAGTTAATTTATGTAACTAATTAGGCAATATGAAATAGTTAGATATGAGGACGAACTATATAGTTTAGATATATTTTTATCTTCTACATTTATCATAATTATTTTCAAACCATTCTATTGTTTTTTCTATACCAATGGTTAATGGTGTAAATTTATATTCAGGATATATTTTTTTTAATAAACTTCCATCAACCGTTTTTCTCATACACCCATCTGATTTAGTAAGGTCACATGTAATATTATTAGTATCATAATCACTTAATTTACTAATTAATTTAGTCAACTCAATAATTGATATTTCATCATTACAACATATTATAGAACGTTCCTTACCAGTATATTCAAATAAAATTTTTAAAATTAATTCGGAGAAATCATACGAAAAAACAAATTGTCTTAACGGTTTTCCCGAACCATACATTTGAAATTTAGTATTGTTTTGTTTACTGTTATAAAATTTATGAATAAGTCCTGGTATTACATGAGAATCTTCTAAATTAAAATTATCGTAAGGTCCGTATAAATTAACAGGTATAAGACACATATATTCTCTTCCAAATTGTTCATTATAATTTCTACATTGCATTTCCATCATTCTTTTAGAATATCCATATCCTTCATTAGATGGGTGTGGTTCTGATTCGTGTATCATTTTTTCAGTCATAGGATATTCAGACGGATTATGTGGAAACACACATGAAGATAGACAAAATATTCCTTTTTGAACATTATATTTATTAGCCATTTCAAGAATATTTTCATTCATTCTAACGTTATCTTTAAACATTTGAGTTTTTTGTCTTAAATTTTTATATAATCCTCCTACGTTTGCCGCCAAATGAATTATATAATTTGGTTTAAGTGTTTTAAATAAATCTTCTACCTGAGTTATATTTGTTAAATCATAATCAGAAGAAGATAAAAATATAAAATTATTTTCAGAGTCCTTCTTATTATTACCTATTATTTCTTGTAAGCATTTTCCAACCATACCGGTTCCACCTGTTACGACGGTTATCATTCACTATATACTATATAGTTATTATTTTTGTAAATTAGAATATGTTCATGCAAATTATATGAAAACTTTAGATAAACCATTTAAAAGGGGATATAACCAAATCAAGATTGAAAGTTGCACATTTAACGAAAATGTTACATATAATGTAAATATAGTTTCTGAAAATTATTTAGATATAAAAATTGTTGCAATTGATAATAATAATGTTGTTAGTTCAGATACTGATATTAATATTCAGAATTGGTATAACGAAATAAGTGTTCGTAAAGAATACAGTATTAATATTATGAATAGTAATTGTGATATATATGTGTGTTTTCATGCACGTTCTAATGGATTTTTACCAATTGAAGATAGTAATTATAATAATTCTACAAATAATATTAGTTTATTTAACCTTGAAAAGTTTAAAAATACAAAGTTATTTCCAACATGGCAAGAATTGGTGTATGAAGAAATAAATATGGATTATAGTAATGGGTATGAATATCCTCTTATAGAATCAACATATGATAAAGAAGAAATCATTACAATGATGGAAACTTTAACAACAAATAAGTTAACTATGGGTGAAAATGTGGTTAATTTTGAAAAAGATTTTGCTAAATATGTTGGGTCGAAATATGCAGTAATGGTTAATTCTGGATCATCTGCTAATTTATTATCAATGGCTGTTGCTACAAATTACTTAAGACGTAATAGACTGCACCCTGGTGATAAAGTAATTGTTCCTAATATTTGTTGGTCTACCAGTGTTTGGCCAATCATTCAAATGAATTTACAACCTGTTTTTGTAGATGTTAACCCACTAACTATGAATATGGATATAGAAGATTTAAAACAAAAAATGACTCCCGAAATTAAAGGTATTATAGCAGTACATATATTAGGTAATTCTACTGATATGGATGAATTAATGAAAATTGTAAAAGACAATAATTTATTTTTAATGGAAGATACATGTGAATCATTAGGTTCAAAATATGACGATACAATACTCGGCACTTTTGGTGATTTTGGTACATATTCTTTTTATTATTCGCATCATATAACTACTATTGAAGGAGGTATGGTTGTTTGTAATGATGAAGAGGACTATGAATTATTATTATGTCTGAGAGCACATGGTTGGACAAGATATTTAAAAAATAAAAAGGAATTAGAGGAAACTTATAAAGATGTAGACCCTAGATTTTTATTTGTGAATGTTGGATATAATCTTAGACCTATGGAAACTCAAGCATCTATGGGAATTGTCCAATTAAAGAAATTAGATTCCAAAAATAATAATAGAATTTATAATCATAAAAATATAACAGAACGAATAATAAACGACCCCAGAAATAAAGATATTTTTGTTACCCCCCATGCTTCAACAAAATGTGTTCCGGCTTGGTTTGCCCTACCATTTATTATAAATGAAAAATATTTGAAACATTATAAACCGTTTATGGAGCATTTATCAAAGAATAAAGTTGAAAACAGACCAATTATAACTGGGAATTTTGCAAGACAACCTATATTTAAATTTTTAAAATTAGATATTAATCCGGAAGAATATAAGGGAGCCGAAGTCTTGCATAAGAGAGCCTTTTTTATAGGATTAGCTTGTGAACAAATGTCTGAAGATAGGGTAACCCAATTAATAGACATTTTTTACAGTTACGATTTTAATTAATTGAATAAAATTTATAAACCATATATGGTTTATAAATTTTGAATTTATTATAATATTTAGTTACATTATAATAATGTTTATAAATAAAATTTTATATGCACAAATTCTAGATGCAATTCCCGTCCTTACTGTAGATATCGTAATTTTTAATCCTGAAAAAAATAAAGTTTTATTGTTTAAAAGAGAAAATGAACCTTTAAAAAATATATATTATACACCCGGTGGAAGAGTTAATAAAAACGAAAAATTAAATGACGCTATTATTCGAAAATCAAAAGAAGAATTAGGACTTAATATTGAAATAAATAAATTACAATATTGTGGTATAATAGAAGAATTTTTTGAAAATTCGAACTTTGATGGTGTTTCTAACGGAACACATCATATAAACATTTTATATAAATTTATTTTAAATGATACTAACAGTATACAATTAGATAAACAACATCAATTATTTGATTGGTTTAGTATCGATGATACTAATTTACATGATTATATAAAAGATAAAATACGTATTTGTTTATAATGTAATTATTTTTGTAAATTAGAATATATATAATTATATTATATTATGAAGATAGCATTAATTACAGGTCTTAATGGACAGGATGGCTCTTATCTAGCTGAATTGTTATTAGAGAAAGATTATATAGTATGGGGAATTGTACGTCGAGCATCTGATATTAACACCCAGCGTATCGAACATTTATATCATAATAAAAATTTAATTATCAAATATGGTGATATGACCGATAGCTCCAATTTATTACATATTATGTATGAAATCAAAGAAAAATACGATGATTTTGAACGATTAGAGATATACAATTTAGCTGCAATGAGTCATGTTAAAGTATCTTTTGAAATGCCTGAATATGCAGCTGATGTTGATGGAACTGGCGTTTTACGATTATTAGAAGCTATCCGTAGTTCTGGTATAATGGACAAATGTCGTTTTTATCAAGCTTCTACTTCAGAATTATATGGTCTTGTCCAAGAGGTTCCTCAAAAGGAAACTACACCTTTTTATCCAAGATCTCCTTATGGGGTAGCCAAGTTATATGGTTATTGGATTGTTAAAAATTATAGAGAGTCATATGATATGTTTGCTTGCAATGGAATTTTATTTAACCATGAAAGTCCACGAAGAGGTCCTACATTTGTAACACGAAAAATAACACGTGGTTTAAACATGATTTTGAAAGGAGACCGAGAAGAATTGGTATTAGGAAATTTAGATGCGAAACGTGATTGGGGGCATGCAAAAGATTATGTAGAAGGAATGTGGAGAATGCTTCAAGTCGATACACCGGATGATTATGTTCTTTCTACAAATGAATTCCATTCCGTACGTGAATTTGTTGAGAAAGCGTTTGCATTAAAAGGTTTCAATATAAAATGGAGAGGAACTGGAATTGATGAAGTGGGATACGATGAACATACGGGACGTGTTCTAATTAAAATATCAGAACGCTATTTTCGACCAGCAGAAGTTGAAGAACTATTAGGTGATAGCACGAAAGCAAGAACAAATTTAGGATGGATACCCGAATGTTCATTTGACCAATTAGTTCAAGAAATGGTTGAACAAGACTGTAAATAATGAGTATTTTTTACACCTTCGGACATTTAAATATATAAACATAATTATATACTTATGTTTATAGAGTATAAGATCGGTATTTTAAGTTTACAGGGAGGATTTAAAGAAATCAATAATATATTATCCTTATTTGATGGTATAGTAATTAAATATATTAACAACAAAACTGATCTTGACGATATTGACGCTTTAATTTTACCAGGAGGTGAATCTACAACGATTATGAATTTAATAAATGAAACTGGATTAAAAAATTCTATTATTAATTTTTTAAAAACGAAACCAGTATATGGTATATGTGCTGGTTTAATTTTATTGACTGAATTACTAGAATTATCGATTAGTTTAGAACGGAATTATTTTGGAAGACAAACAAAATCTTTTTTTGATAAAATATCATTAAAGGATGGTGTTAATTACAATTTAACAACAGATGTTCACTTTATACGCGCACCTGGAATAATAAAGATAGGTGATAAAGATATCGAAATATTGGCTGAAATAAATAATACTATAGTTGCAATTAAAACAAAAAAAATGTTAGGCACGTCTTTTCATCCAGAAATTACACATGACGGGTTCAGCTGGTTTTTATATTTTTTTCAGGAAATATGTGGGTTTGAAAATGTTTTCAATAAAAGACCCCCGAATATGAATAATATTACACCATGGTGTTTAACATCATTAAATAATGATGAAGTAAACAATAATAAATCTATAAAACGGTCATTTTTTGCTTTTCAACAGAAGGGTGTTATTATGGATGTTGTAAATAAAGAACAGGCTAAAATAGCCGAAAAGGCTGGAGCTGTTTCTGTAATGGCGTTAGAGCGTATTCCTGCTGATATAATATTAAATAATGAAATAGCCAGGTCAAGTGACCCTAAAATGATTAATGAAATTATGAATTCGGTTAATATTCCTGTTATGGCAAAAGTTAGAATTGGTCATTTTGCCGAAGCACAAATTTTAGAACATTTAGAAGTCGACTGCATTGATGAATCTGAGGTATTGACGTGTGCCGATGAAACTTATCATATCAATAAGCATAAATTTAAAATACCATTTGTTTGTGGAGCAAAAGACCTAGGAGAGGCTTTGAGGCGAATATCAGAAGGAGCCTCTATGATAAGGCTAAAGGGTCACGCCGGAACCGGTAATGTTTTACATGCCGTAAGACACGCTAGGTCGGTATTTTCTGAAATTAAACATTTACAATCAATTGATGATGACGAAATTTACGTATTTGCTAAAAACTATCGAGTGTCGGTTGAGTTATTACAGCAAGTTAAAAATATAGGTCGGTTACCCGTAGTAACATTTGCTGCTGGCGGTATAGCAACACCCGCTGACGTGTCTCTATTAATGCAGATGGGTTGCGATGGTGTATTTGTCGGGTCGGGTATTTTTAAAGGTGATAACTCGTTTGAAAGAGCCAAGGCAATGGTCTTAGCTTGTTCACAATATAACAATCCTTCAATATTAGCAACCGTTAGCAATGGACTAGGTAAAGCTATGGTAGGCGTATTAGAAAAAGATGAATCGTATAATTTATTTACAAACGATGATGATAAATTATAGTAAAATTAATATATTAACGTTTTAAAATTAATATATTATAAATTTTATTAATTTATTTGTTCATCAAACCCGGACTCGAAATTGTTATTGTCCTTTAATTTCACATTCACATTATCATTACGCATTTCATTTCTTTCTAATACAGTACCCTCTAATACTTTGTAAGGAGTTCCTTCGCGCTTCATATGATTCAATAATGCATTTGTATCTTTGGGAAAGCAATACCCTCCATAACTCAACATACCGTCAACACCTGGAACATCTGTGTGCATAGGATTAATCCATTTATTCTTCAACATCAAATTTTTCACTGTATTGTAATCACAACCCATTTTCTCGCACAACAAATACAATTCATTGAAAAATTGAATCTTCACCGAATAAAAACAATTCACAAAACATTTCATTGATTCCGACTCTGTGCATGTTGAACGTGAAATTTCGGCATCGGGATAATATTTTCTGTAAAAATTTTCCAATACGTCCACTTCGTCATCAGTAACATTTGACCCTTTTCCTAAAACAATATGCTGTTGATTATGGAAATCTTCAAATGCAGTTGCCGCAGTTAAAAACTCAGGATTGTGGATGAATTTTAACGTAGGATATGTGTTAATTAATCCCTCTGTCGTTGTGGGTTCAACTGTGCTTTTTATCACAACTAATCCATTATATTTATTCTTTTCAAGATCTGTGCAAACCTCATGAATACAAGACAAATCATAAGACATTTGTTCCTCGTCGAAAATAGTAGGAAGAGCCAAGAATGCAATATCGCTATCTAGACAATCCATAAAGCTATCGGTTCCTTCTTTATATTTATCATATCCTTTTACAGACGCACCTTTCATTTCGAAACTCTTTTTCATAGAGCCTCCTACAAATCCTAAACCAATTACTGCTGTCTTCATTATATATTAAAATTATATAATCAAAATTAACAATTTTTTGACTTATGTAACAGTTAATTTATTACTTACATATATTTAATCGTTTCATCAATCATTTTCATTATTTCTTCTTTGTTTGGGTTATATACTTCAGAATCATCACTAATTTTCTCAATTGTCTTTTCATTATTTCTAGCTCCTAATATATCAAAATCATTATAATTAAAATATTCACTAAAGCTTTCGTAAAGTTGTTTTAATGAAATTTTCGTTACCATTTTTGGAACTAAAGTAGTTCCTTTAGTATCTAAATTGTTTATTATATCTTCACATACAATGTCGTTCGTTATATAGTATCTACTTTGTTCAAAATTAGTAACAAATAATCTTTTATTTTTTTTCATTTGATTATACCATATATCTAATACACTTCCGTCAGACCAGAAAAAATTGACACCTTGATAATTAGAATATCCCGCTTCAATAATTATTTTTTCCATTAAATATTTTGTCGATCCATAAACATTAATTGGATCAATTGCTTTATCAGTACTTAAAGCAATAATGTTTTTTATATTTGTCTCTTTTGCAATTCGTATCAGGTTAAGTGTTCCAATTATATTTGTGTTAATTGTTTTACTAGGTTCAATTTCAGCAATATCCATATATTTCATAGCTGCACAATGAATAATATACTCAATTTTATTATCAATAATATGTTGTTTTAATCTCAGAATATCCATACCACATGTAATATCTACATTAAATATTTTTACTTCAGGGTTTACATTTTTTGCTAAAACTACTAAATTATTAAATTTTAAGCTTGACCGACAAGTACAATATATATTATATTCTCCTTTATTTTTAGAAAGGTGTTTAATTAAATGTTTCCCTAAAAATCCTCCTGCTCCAGTTATTAAAATGTTTGTTGTCATTCTTATACACATAAATGATAATAATAATTATAACAAATTTATCATTATGTTCAATTATGAAGATAAATATCATTTTAATTGATTCAAAACTTCAATAGTATCTTGGATTTTCTACTTTATATCCGACGACTCTTGGATTTAATGGTTCATATTTTACGAACTTTTTGTATATTGTCGTATCGTTCAAATATCTTACTCAATACCACGCTGCTTATACACTCCTTCTATCGATTTCAATGAATATATATAACTAGCCTCTCTCATTGTGCACTTGTATTTTTCAGCAATTTCATTCACCTTTTTATAACATTCCGCCATTTTACCATCTAATTTCTCTAAGACATATTGTTCTTCCCAGGTTACATCCTGTCTATTTTGTAACCATTCATAATAACTTACCACCACTCCTCCTGAATTCGCTAAAATATCCGGCACAACTGTGATACCTCTACGGTTCAATATCTCATCACCCTTTTCTGTAACCGGTCCATTCGCACCTTCGACAACGATATCACACTTCATATTTTCGGCTTCTTCTTCATCTATTTGCATTTCAAGAGCTGCAGGAATAACTACATTGGTTTTTAACGCAAAAAACTCTTGTTTCGTTAATGAATCTCCATTATGATATCCCAATGTTGGTCCCCATAAGCCTTTTACCGAACCTTGATTTTTCACATGTTCATCCACATCAGACACGTTGAATCCTTCCTCTTTATGAACATAACCTCCGTGGTCACCGACTCCTATCATCTTCATACCAAACGATTCTAAAGTAAATGCCGCGTGTTTCCCTACATTACCAAAACCCTGTATGATAAATGTTTTTTCTTCTAAATTAGTGTTGGTTTGGTCTGCCCATTCTTTTACACACATAGCCACGCCTCTACCAGTTGCTTCATCGCGTCCTTGACTTCCTCCACATGGAATAGACTTTCCCGTAAACACACTCTTTACATTTGATGTGCGATTGATTTTATTGTATTCATCCATCATCCAATCCATAATTTGAGGGGTAGTTCCTACATCGGGCGCGGGGATATCCTTGTTTGTTCCAATATGGTCATATAATCCGTGTGTGAACGCACGTGAAATTTTTTGCAAATCCTCTTCGGTATAATCACGCGGATTTATCGCTACACCTCCTTTGCCTCCACCATACGGTAAATCCTGCAATGCACACTTCATAGTCATCCACGTAGCCAATGCGTCAACCTCATCTAAATTCACATCAGGATGAAATCGCAATCCTCCCTTAAATGGACCCATTACATTGTTATGTTGCACTCTATATCCATCTAAAACTTTTAAACCATCCGAAAATTCTACAGGAAAACTAAACAATACCCTGTTTTTTGGTTTTAATAATATATTTTCGACATTTTTATTTAAGTTACATAACTTCGCTGCATTTGCTATTTGAGTTTGAACAGTTTTGAAAATTTTAGTCATATATAACTATATAATTTAACTTACATATGATAATATACCAAAAATTCAAGGATTAATGGTCAAATACAGTCGTGCAATAAGTGCAATATTTACTCTCAAAAAATCCATAATAACTATGCATTAGTTGTATGCATTTATCACAATAATAATCATCACAAATTACACATACATGCTTTTCCTTATATTCGACACTCTCTTTACATTGACTACATTTTTTTAGTATTTTTGTTACGTCTGAATTCGAGTTCATTCTTACTATTATCGCAGATTTTTTATTCTAAAGTCGCGCGTCGTATTATACAATTAAATCTTTTAATCCATCATCTAATTTGATTGTAATACCCCACCCCAAATCCTTCACTTTTTTGTTACTAATATAATAACGCTGGTCATTAAATGGACGGTCTTCGATATATGTAATCCATTTATCATAATCTTCCGTTTTTTTTATCATTTTAATTAACGTTTGGGCTATTTCCGCTACACTATATTCCATGTTTTCATCACAACCTATGTTGTATATTTCACCAATATTTCCTTTTAATAAAATTGTTTCAAATGCGGTTGCTGTATCATATGCATGTAAAAATGCTCGCACGCATGATCCATCTCCTTGAATAGTTACCCTTTCATTATTTTGAAGTTGCTGAATAAATCGTGGTATGAGTTTTTCGGGATACTGGTTTGGACCGTATACATTATTTCCACGTGTAATAATAATCGGCATGTTAAAACTATGATTATATGACTGTGCTATTAATTCTGCACCCGCTTTTGTCGCCGCATATGGATTTGTTGGACATAAAATAGAATGTTCTGTTTTATGTTTTTCATCAACGTCTATCATCGATTCACCATACACTTCGTCTGTAGATACATGTATAAATTTCAACAATTTTTTATTATATACCCGATTTACTTCTAATAAATTATGTGTCCCTAATATATTATCTTTCGTATATTGTAATGAATCTGTGAAAGAATTTTGCACATGTGACTGGGCCGCAAAATGTATAACATGGGTTATTTCATTTGTTTGAAAAATATATTTTAATAAATTAAAGGATTGTAAATTTCCTTCGATAAATGTGTATTTTTCCGAGTTTCGTATTTGTTCATCAACATTATTTATATCACCGCAATAATACAATGCATCAAAGTTAATTGTTTTAATATCGGGATACTTTTTGCAAAACATATTAATAAAATTTGAACCGATAAATCCAGCACCTCCGGTAATAAATAGACATTTGATTTTTTTCGATTCATCGTCCCAATCACAAATATTGGAACTGTCTGTTGTTTGAACATTTGTCGGTATGAATGATTTTTTATAATTTTCTAACATAATGCGAACAGAATCTTTAATATTCATTACATCGGGGAAAAATGTCTCTAGTTTGGTCGTGTCTAAGAAATTGTTCGACCGGTCAGCATCTAAAATTTTCAGCTGTTCTTCTTTGCTAAAATTTGTATAAGTAAAATTTGGGTCTACAATTTCTGTATACATGTCCAGGATTTCATTATGACTAATTAATCCAGGATTCGTCAAATTAATTGTTCCAGTCGTGTTTGATTTCATCATTTCTAGCACATATGGTAATAGTTCAGGTAATACCGTCATGGAATTGGGGACAGAACATACCTTTTCATAAGTTGTAATTTTGGTAATGAAATTACGCCCGTTACAATCACCCGTTATAGGCATGCGAATGCGAAGATTTAAAACGTCGTTTTTATACAATTTCATAAGACGATCCGTATATCCTTTCACCACTGAATATGACGACCCAAAAAAATTAGGTAGCGATTCCTCTGCGAATCCATTTTCTTCTTTACCAAATGGGTGTTCTTCATCATAATCAAATATACATCCTGTTCCAAGATAAGTAAAATGAATTTTTCGTTCTTTACATAGTTGACTCATTAACAGTGGTCCATACAAGTTATCTCTCACATTTTCGGCCAGTTTCCCCTTTTGTTCTAAATAATCGATTGTCGTAAACACATTATCTCCTATTTTACCATGCGTTCTTCCTGTAAACGATACTATATGGGTTGGTTGTATTTTATCAATTTCAGATTCGAGGGTTTCATCATTATCTATACGTGATTTACCGCAAACATAATTAATATTATTATTTTCCAGAACATCAACTAATTGTCCACCAATCCAACCATTTGAACCGTATAATAACACTAACATATTATATATACTTTTTAACATTTAAAAGTGTATATAATTACGAAAAACATATAATATCACCGTTCGTTAAGTAATAATATTGTATGATTTTTTATTCTACAGTCACTACTTTCGCTAAGTTACGCGGCATATCGGGATTCAATCCTCTCGACAATGATAATTCATATGATAATAGCTGTAATGGAATAATAGACAACATAGCGCTATACGTTTTATTCAATGGTATTTTAATGTGATTTGGCTTATCACATTCCAAATCATCAGTGATCATAATAATTGTCGCATGCCTGGATTGTATCTCTTCGTAAGCATTCATTGATTTTGCATAATGTTCGTCATTCGGTGCTATCAAAATAACGGGGAAATCTTGTTCCAATAACGCGAATGGTCCATGTTTTAAACTACTCGTTGAATACCCCTCTGCGTGAATATAAGATATTTCTTTTATTTTCAACGCACCTTCACGTGCGATACTTTCGCACTTTCCTTTACCTAATAAAAAACAACTATTTCTGTCTTTAAATAGTGGAACAATTTCATCGCGTATTTGAGTTTCAGTCATCCGTATGGTTTGTTCGATATTCATATGTAATCCGCGTAAATCCTGCAACATCTTCTTTCTCTTCAATTCATGTGTTCCTTTTACCTGAGAAAACCATATCGCAATCATAGACAAGATAATTACTTGGGAAGTATATGCTTTAGTGCTTGCGACAGCAACCTCACGACCCGCATTCAAATAACACCCACAATGCACCTCACGCGCTATAAGAGAATCAACCACGTTTACAACGCCAATCATAAATAAATCGTTGGTGTTTGCTATTTGGATACATCTATGTAAATCTTTGGTTTCCCCCGATTGCGACATCAATATCAATCCTGTTTTTCCCATTCTTGGGATATCCGCTTCTCCAAATTCTGCCCCATCAAACAATTGCACACTATTAAACCCTCCGATTTCTTTCAAATAATGCACCCCAATCATTCCTGCATGATAAGAAGTTCCGCATCCTAATAAAATAATATTGTCCAATTGTTTTAATGCCGATTCGTGTTCATATAATCCGCCCATCTTGACCTCATTCGTGGCCATTAATCGCCCACTCTCACTAATCGCGCGTAATGAAGAATCGATTTGTTCATTAATTTCCTTGATTGTCCAATATGGATAAGGTGCCGGAGTCAATGACGCATTTACATTCTGTGCACTCTTCTCCTTATATTCACATGATGTATTCAAAGTAATCTCACCACTCTCATTGTCTCGTGTTAACGTGCATACATCGTGATTGTTCAATACAATATATTTACTGAATTGATTGCAAAATCCACTTTGTTCACTGGTAATCATCGCTCGTTGTCCATCGATACCCACTAGAAGAGGACTACCGTGTCGAGTGCAATACATTTTATTTGGTTCGCCTTTGTATAACACCGCAAATCCCCAGGTACCGGTAAGTTCTTCGGTTGTTTCTTTAATCGCTTGTTCTACATCTCCACATTCCTCGAAATGAACCGCAATTAAATTCACAATCACTTCGGTATCTGTTTGGGATTTCATTTCGATTCCCTTTTCCATTAACCGTTTCTTAATTTCTTGGAAATTCTCGATAATACCGTTGTGAACAAGAGAGAATAATCCATCGTGAGATACATGTGGATGAGAATTGGTATCTGTTTTCGCACCATGTGTCGCCCACCGTGTATGACCAATCCCCACAAAACAACTATCATATTTATTTTCGAATTCCGATAATTGAGTTAACGCAGATAATGTATCTGTCGAGGCATATTTATGAGTTTTTATTTCTCCATCTTCGATGACTGATATTCCCGCCGAATCATACCCGCGATTTTGTAATTGGTATAATCCTGCTAATATTTGCATATATGCATTTTCATTTCCAATAAATCCCGTGATTCCGCACATAGTATACTATGAGACTATACTATGTAAAATAACAAGATTATTAACAATATCCTCCTATACCCATTTTTATTTGCAAATATTCTAAATGGTCGGAAGTGCTTGTACATTTTGTCGGAGCACATGAATTGGAACATTGGTTATCTTCTACTCCATTCGCATCATCGCATAATGTGTATTTGGTATTGGGTTCATTATACCATACTTCTTGTGAAATGTGTCTATATCCCATAAACTCTTCGGGAACGTGCGGAACTATATCATAATAATGCGTCACACGTTTAGAATATATCGGATACGATTCAAATTGCATCGCAAACTCTTCATTTCCAACACGCGGAGAACCAAATGTGATAAGTGAATGGATTTTATAATCCTTTTCATAATACAAAATATCAAACGCATATAATGTTCCCAAAGCCGCGCCCAGTGAATGTCCAGTTATCAACAATTGTTGTGTATTATATTTCTGAGTCAACTTATGAACCGTCGTCTCTATATCTGGTCTCAAATTTTCAAATAAATTATAAATACCTTTTGCTACCGCTATATTTGTATCTTGATAGGGAGTCGTTTTCGACACTTGAATATTTGCAATCCAATTTTGAATGTTTTCCGACCCGCGAAAACTAACAAATACAGAATCATATTCTCCATTATATCCAAATATCACTTGTTCGCCACTTTCAACCAAAATGTCGTCGTATGTATTCCCGACATCACACGTCTCGCAATTCCATAGACTGGTTGGAGTCATACAATACGCCGCCTGAGATATATTCACTGCTACATGACTTAGATGGTCGTCATATGCTTGTGAAAGATGAAAAAGAGAAAAAAAAAGTAATCCGATTCGAAACATTATTATACACTATTACCATAGTTTCCTATTTTATCATTAAATTGTGTTGCGGTTAATGTATATTCTAACATTTGCATTCGGTTTCTTGGACATGCATTAAATAATGTTTTGTAAAAATGATAATCGCCATATTGTTTGTCTCCCCATGAAGACATCTTCTTTAATGAATGATGAAAACATACTGACGCGGTATCAATTTCTCCTAAAACAATCTCTTTATCAAGTGATTTTGGATAAATTAATTTGTCGGGTCTTAAAAACCACCAAACTGCTATTTTATTCGAACCAATTTGATGATTTAACACTTCCAATGTTCTTGGACCAATTATTACATCATCGTCGTCTAAAAACATTACATATCCGTCTTTTACCTTTTCTAGAAGTCGATTGCAATACAAATTAAACCGGTATTTCTCAGTGCTATCTATGTAAACGGGGAAAAAAGTAATTCGTTCGTCATCTTCATAATCATTGAGATAGTCTAGTGATTTCTCGTCATCAAAACAAATATAGATATGATACTGTGTATATGTTTGAGAAAGAACACTTTCAATACATTTTTTAAACATTTCAGGTCGATTGCTTGTGCGAATTAATATCCGAAATTCTTTGTTCGTTGTATCCGGATACGCGGTTAATGCTTCCGTCGCATTCTGTAAATTCTGAGTAAAACGTTCGGTCATGTTTTCTTTAGAAAATGCGCGACCCTCTTTCAGTCCGGATTCTATAAAATGTTTTAATGCATCACGTCGTGTTTTGAGTCCTTTTTTTCCTAAATCCGTATATGTTTCCAGATAAAATTCATGGTCAAATACTTCGTCTAGATTGATTCCTGTTGTAATAGCATTCTTGTTTACCATTTCTTCATATGAACCATATCGTCCCTCTTTTCGCCCAGTCCTCATATAATGCAATAATGCATCACTGCGAGTTTTGATTTTTTCATCTATCAAATCGGGATAGGTCTCCAAATAAAATTCATAGTCAAATGCTACAGGAACCACATTTTCGATATTATTTTTTTTCATTGGTTGACGCATATTGAAAAACATGATTGATTTACTAATATTAAAATATTACCCTACATTATATGTCGCAAATGTCGGTAATTATTCTCGCAGGCGGATTGGGAAAACGTATGTGTTCTCCTCTCCCTAAAGTATTACATAACTTGCTAGACAAACCCATGTTGGTGCATGTTTTAGAGAATGCGATGACTCTTTCTCCCAAAATAATATACATTGTGGTGGGTAAATACGAAGCAATTATACGCGAAACCTTGGAACAATATATGAACATCGACAATATCGTTTTCGTAAATCAACCCGAAGCTTTAGGAACCGGTCACGCAATTCAATGTGCACGTCCTTATATGTTAGGACAACCCGAGTCAGACCGTGTATTGATTTTATCTGGCGATGTCCCTCTTCTAAAATCCCAAACAATGAAGGACGTCATGGAACGCGCAGAAGAACCCGTTACAATTATGACTTCCACTGCTGAAAATCCCCATGGATATGGTCGAATTATTACCGATAAATACGCGAAATTTGTGAAAATTGTCGAAGAAAAGGACTGTAATAACCAAGAACGTGAAATCGATGTCGTCAATGCTGGCGTATATGCGTTTCAAATCGGTTTGTTGTGCAAATATTTGCCCATGATATCAAATAATAATGCTCAACAAGAGTATTATTTGACGGATTTGTTTGAAATCGTCCGTGAACATGAATCTATGGACATTGGTATGTATCACCTACCCATTGAACAAAGCATCGAATTAACAGGAATCAACACCAAGGAACAGTTGGTAGAATTAGAGGCGTCATTGAGGAACAAATAATGGTTATTTTGATTCACATTTACCGTAATGTGCACTTTTTTTCCCACGACGTTCTCGCGTGTTAGTCCATTTCACCCATTGTTTAGATGTGTAGCGACGTTTTTTCGTATTGCGACGTTTACATTTGCGGGATAAAGCGCATATATCTTTGTCTCTCGACTTTTTACAATATTTGCATAAACAATTATATAAATGGTGTTTTCGCATGGTTTTTCTAAACTGCTTTGTAGTGTGATTACCGCTTTTCGACGAACCATATCCTCTATAACAAATCGTTTTCCTATGACTAGTCATCTAGTATATGTGGATATTTTTACATATACTTGCTCATCTCCGCTCCCTTGCGAACATAACCACATCTTTCGTAAAACCCTGTATTCTTATCATCGCAGTCCAAGATACATTTATAACACCCCAAATCCTTTCCTATATCGCTTAAATATTCAATCATTTTCTTACCCAAACCATATCCCCGGCAACTTTCGTCCACAACTATATCCTCAATATGACCAACTTTTCCATAATTTCGAATCAACTTTTGTTCGACAAATATAGTTCCCGATGCGACTATCTTATTCGTTTTACAATTTTCTATCACATGTATTTGATGATTCTGTCCAAGATTGCGAAAAAACTCGTTCGTTTGTTCTAAATTCATGGTTTCGAGGTCGATTTTCGTTAATTGACCTAACAATTTATAATACGATTTGTCCATATCATTACGGACAATGGGACGTATCCAGAACGTCTCGTTTTTTATCATGTAATATTTTTCTGTCGTTACTATGTACGTTTCATTATTGATACGTTTTTCGATAAAATCTCCTATCTTTTTGTGAACAATATCACAATCATCTTGGTCTTGGCTCTCTACATATAAACGTAATGCGTTTTCTGTCCCCGATGCACGCACAAACGCACGACACCCGTGTTCTTGATGTGAACATAGTCTCATGATATAATGCTGTAAAAACAATGGTTGTATCAGTTCCAATTCATTTTCAGTAGATTTAAACACAGTCTTGTCCAAGACTAGACATTTACTCAATTTGGATGGATATTCGGTATATATTTTCATCCAATCTTGGACATCCCATTTTAAAACTTGTAGAATATAGAGAGTTGCAAACAAATCCATCACTCCATCTCCTATTACTGGATGGAAAAATTGAGGTAGAGTCTCTATCTCCGGAATGGTGGACCGAAATATAACATTCCCGTGCCCATTTTGTTCAAAATATACACCCACATCGTATTTGAGTGCTTCATGATGCAAGTGTTTTACACCCGTCGCTGTGCATACATACGACACTTTTATACTTTTGGGAAACGGTAATGATTTCACATATTCAACACACGCATTGTTCGTGTAGCCGGTGTATATATATCCAATAGTCAAATCTTGGTCACATTTAGCCAACTGTCTAGATAAATAAGTAAATACGAGCGCAGCAATATAATCTCCGTTCAACAATTGTAATTTGTCGTCGATTTGAGAATAAAACACAATGCGGTCTGCGTCGCCGTCGAATGAGGCACATAATTGCCCTTGTAATTCCGAGTCAGACATCCCATCTATCACAGGAGACGTTTTATGTGTGCATACATAATCAGAACTACATAAATGGTTGAGTTTAGTCGGAGTTTTCCAATCATTATGAATGAGTGTGATATGAGGATTCGCTATTGATTCCATAATTCGAGCACCAATTCCATTCGCACAATCCAAGATGCATGTTGTATGCACCATTTTTGACGCATTATATACATATTCTAAATAAGATGTATTTTCATGTTCTTTAGAAAACGCATAATGTAATTGAGGAGTTGATACATGGGGGGCAATATGATACGGGAAATCATGGTGAACATATTTCATCCCTTCCACTATCAAATCACAAATCTCTGGACTACTATTTCGAGAATCATATCCAATTTGTATCTTCACGTCATCATCTCGTAATTTGTAGATGCATGGGTCGCTTATTTCCGCAAAATCCTCGATTTCCTTATTTACGTAATCCTCTAGATATTTCTCAATCTCATTTGATACCATATCACCGTGTTCGTCCATAATTTTTACACCATTATCATCACAATGGTTATGGGACGCCGTAATCATAATTCCAAACGATTTTTCAAAACGCGTGACTAAACGCGCCATGGCTAGACCAATTTTCTTGGCTATTGAAATGATTTCTTCGTGATGGTCACGAAAACCGGATGTTCCATAACGCATGGGAATGAATTATACAGTATTCCTACAAATTAAACCATACAATGTTTTTATTACCGCATGGTAAAATAACATCTTTATTATATATTATGAAGAAACCGAAACAGAACATAATCTTACATGCTAACAAAAATATAGAACACAGTCATTCAAATATGGTCATACACCGTATCGCACAATCAAAATCATATGTTGAAAATATTGATGAACATACTCCACAAGGAACAAGATGTAAACCGTCTTTTTCACTAATAACACATATACCTTCGAAACAAGTGTGTAACAAACGAAATAATCGTAAAAAACTAAACTCCTCTATCCCTGTTCATAACCAAAATTGCACAGACCTATTTAGTGTTGTTGTTAAAGATTCCATTGAACATAAACATTCTATATGTGACTCTACACAAACAGACTTTGATAAACTTAGTCAACAAAATAATCTTCATATTGCGCAATACGATACCCTGTTTTATCAAAACAATAATCTATTACGTAAATTAAAAAAAAACGACAACATTCGTCAGAAACAATTTGATAATTTAATCAAACATATCAAAACGCAAGATAATACTGATAATTCACAACAAGAACAACTATTGCAGAAATTAGAAAAACATGACCAGAAACGAGAGAAACGCCATATTCGTCTATTAAACAAAATCAAAAAACACGACAATCTTTTTGATAAATTATTACTACTCAATCAAGCATGCAAGAAAACACCCGATAGTCAGTTTGAGGAATTAATGAAACAATTATACGAAGAGGCTGGTGAATCAATTGAAACTATTTTGGAAGCATTTGTGAATGAAGACGATTCATTACCTGTATTACTTGAACATGAAAATTATGCGCGTTTAGCTGATATACTGCATTCGTTGAAAAACGAAGACAATGTATTGTTTGAAACATTTAGGCAATTGCTTGTAGATTCGATTGAGGGAACTAAGAAAAGTGATAATAGACAGGGTGAGCAAGATACTGAATATAAGCAACTACTTGCGCTTTATAATACATTAAGAGCAGAATATGAACAGGCACCGCTATTTCAGGTCGAAGCTGATTTAGATACTGCAGCAGAAGTTTTACCTGAAATTACAGAATACCTTCGTCGTGGTAATAAGTTGGTTAATGAATCTGGTAAATTAATCCCGCTTGATATGGATCTATTAGGTGAGATTCGTGCAGATTTGGGTATCGATTAAGCTTTTTTATGTGAAAGGTTTCTTCTGAGTGTATAGTATAAAATGCCTACTTTCTACCTCTCGAACTTGAATCCCGGTTCTACAGCTCTTGGTGACGCCGCTACCTTTACTGGTGCTGTAACTGCTCAACCTTCCACTAGTTCTGCGAATCAAACAGGAACAGGTATTTCTGCTGATACTGTTCGTGCTTATTTTAGATACTATACCAATAGTAACAGCGATACAGTCGCTTTTGATGTTTCTGAGAGCACAGTTGGCCTCGACGCTCATGGATATGCAAATGGTAGCCAGATCGAATTTTCAGCTGTTACCAATAGCGGCGGTGCAATTGTCGTCAATACTAAGTATTACGTTGTAAATACTGCTACCAATACTTTTAAATTGGCTGCTACCGTCGGTGGTACTGCAATCACAATGGATGGCACCGATGGTGCTGGAACCATATCAACCTTGGCTGTAAACGGTGTTACTAGCGGTTCTGATGGTACTTTTGCATTTACTAATCCTGCTGCACTTCAAACAGATTTTCTTTCTTTATTGGCTACTGAAGTGTTCGGTAGTAGTGAAGCCGCTGACCTTTTTAGTAATACAGCTGATCTTCGCACTTCACACACTACCGCTGTCGGTACCTGCATAACTAATTTAAATGCTGCAGTTAATACATCAGGTGCAGCTGCAAGCTCAGAATTAATTGACGCTATGATGTTAGCAACAAACGCTACAAACCACCGTTTTACATTACCTTACAAGGCTTCCATGAGAACAGCTAATGATATTGTTACAGCTGATGATCTTAATGTTGCTGATTTTTCGTGCACATTTACAGATTCTGGTAATCTAGTAACTACACCAATTAATCATGGCCTTAGTGTTAATGATAAAGTATTTTTTACAGATATAACTACTACAACCGGTATTAGCACTAATACGATATATTTTGTTAAGGCTGCTCCAACTACTACAACATTCACATTAGCATCTACTGAAGGTGGAGACGTTTTAGCTTTAGCAACAGATGGTCATGGTGGTTTCTGCGCTGCTCGTTCCGTTG
>Ga0255773_10001195_pt1 | contig 26743 bp, 23 predicted proteins | sample 011ome_17_FD_179971 | JGI IMG/M metagenome (GOLD analysis project Ga0255773, IMG submission 179971) | Coastal salt marsh microbial communities from the Groves Creek Marsh, Skidaway Island, Georgia - 011502XT metaG (version 2) | ecosystem: Environmental > Aquatic > Marine > Intertidal zone >...
AGGCCGCTCAAGGGGAATTTCGTTAAACATCTGTGGAAAATTAGCTCGTGAAAAAACCGGGATATTTTAACGCAAACAACACTGACAGTCTTTCTTCACCTGCGTCATTGGCAATCAGAGGCTCGTTCAATGTCTTCGTTCTATTATATAGCTGGCAATGCCTTTCAATTTTTCAGCGTTCATGCCGAAGGAATCAAGTGCCTGGGTCCCCTCTTCAAACAGTGCCAACATTCTCTTTCTTGCCTCTTCAAGGCCAAGGATTGCGGGATAAGTAGGCTTGTTCAGGCTCTGGTCCTGACCCTGATGCTTGCCAAGAACCTCGGTCTCACCTTCCACATCAAGAATATCGTCCTTGATCTGGAATGCCAGCCCCATACAGTTGGCAAATATCTCAAGCTGTGCCAGTGATGTGGTGGAAGCCAGACCGGTGCTGATTGCACCCATCTTTACACTGGCAGTAATAAGTGCGCCGGTTTTCAGGCGATGCATCAATGCCAGATCTTCTTCATTTTTTATCTTGCCGGCGCTTTCTATGTCCAGACTTTGACCGGCAACCATGCCTTTCCATCCGGCAGCTTCAGACAGGATCCTGATCATCTCCAGACTGCTTGAAGGATCAATATCTTCAGCATTGGCCAATAGCTCAAAAGCCAGTGATTGCAAAGCATCACCGGCAAGAATAGCGGTAGCTTCATCAAATTTTATATGAGAGGTAGGCTGGCCACGCCTTAATTCATCGTTATCCATGGCAGGCAGATCGTCATGAACCAGTGAGTAGGCATGAATCAACTCAACCGCACAGGCACAATCGTCTGCCTTGTCGAGGGTTCCGCCAACCGCTTTTGCACTGGCATAACAAAGCAGTGGCCGGATTCGTTTACCCCCACCATGAACGGCATAGTGTATGGCATTCACCAGACGCTCGGAATGGCCGGTAAAATTGAGACGGGATTCCAGTACAGCCGAAGCTCTATCCTGAAGACTCTTTATATATTCGGGTGTATTCATTCAGTGAGGAAAATTAACTGCTTTCTTATTTCAGGCCTCGTTTTCATCTTCTTCGAATGGTTCAGCTTCAGGAATGTCATCACTATTCACCAGCAGCTGAACTTTCTGCTCGGCATTTTCCAGGGCAACCTGACATTCACGAGTCAGCTTTATTCCCTGTTCGAAGGCTTTAAGAGATTCTTCCAGGCTCAGCTCTCCTTCTTCCATTGCTTCAACCAGTTCAGCAAGGTTTTCCAGAGCGTCCTCAAAGTTGAATTTTGCAGGTTTTCGGGCCATTTTGAATCCTCATACTGGAAGGAAGCGCAACCCTACCGGAGTCACGCAAACAGGTCAAACAACGCGTTTCGAAAGACGCAGGCAAGACACTTTTCATCTATCTTGGGCTGATACTCAAAAATTGTGCAATTATTAAGGAACCTGGCGCACATTTTTCCGGATTCAGCTTCAATTCAGTGAAATTCATCAATACTGGTTCCAGATTTCACATAATCAGATTATCTATTGTAAGCATTTGAATTGAAAGATATAAACATTCAGCCAATAATATTTACCCGCTTTAAACAGGAAGACAGGAGAGAATGAACATGGCACAATATGGCTCGACTGGAGCTGCCATCAACGTTGATGAACAGGGCCGCTTGAGGGGCTGACACTTAGCCGCATAAATGCAAGAATTACCCTCCTGTATATTAATGCGAAATACTGAAAGGCAGTATTTACAGTATTAAATGTATTGAAGGTACTGACGGTATTGAATGTACTAAAAGCCTGATAAAAATTTTGATTTTTATCGAGAACAAACAACTGGAAACAGATTTTTAAAAACCAACACAATGGGGACACTATAATGAAAAAACTCATTATTACCGGAGCAATCATTTTAAGCTCAATTTTTTCAATCAATGCCATGGCACAGATGTCTGACGAAGACGCTGCTGCTGCGGTAAAACGCCGTCAGGCTGTATTTCAGCTGCTGGCCTTTGCCAATGGCCCACTGGGACAGATGGCTCGCGGCGCAGACTTTGATGCTGATGCCGCAATTCTTGGTTCACAGCGCATTATTATGCTGGCGCCAATGATTTCCGAGCTGTTTGCTGCCGATACTACTGGTAACGATGTTACTACTCGTGCTGCTGATACTATCTGGTCCAGCCAGGAAGACTTCGCACAGCTGGCACAGGATCTGGTTGACGGTGCAACTGCTGCCATTGAAATTCTGGAAAGCCAGGGTGCCAGTGGTGTACGTCAGGCGGTTGGTCAGATTGGTCCTAAATGTGGCGCCTGTCATGACAGATTCCGTCTGGATTAATACCAGGCATTTTTACGAGAGTTAAATCTTGTTAAAAAAACGCCCCTTTCGGGGCGTTTTTTTTGTATCGTTTTTAATGACTCAAAGACCATAATTGTTTAATCATCTTCGTGAATAAAGAATGCTGCATAAGCTTCCTGGTCTTCCTCGCTAAGCATGCTGGTGTGTTCGATAACTTCAGCCATCTCACCACCGACAAAGTCAAAACTGGCCGTCATACCAAGCTGTAGCAGACCGACAAAGTCAAAGGCGGTCCAGCTGGAGAGCCCTTCCGGATTAATTGGCTTGGAAACAATCTCGGAACCGGCAAACTCCTGGGGAAGGATCATCATTCCCAGTGCATTGCGAGGCGTATGACATTCGCCGCAATGGCCAAGCGCACGCGCCAGATAGGCACCACGCTGAACCTGGGCATCCTCTGAAATGGCAGGGGGCTCTCCTTCCATGAAGTCAGCCAGAATATTCCAGCCGGCCATCAGGAAATCAAACTGCCAAGCGGGCAATACATGATCCGGAACCTCACTGGCAATAGCCGGTTGTGCCATTAAGTAGGCAGCAAGATCCAGCACATCTTCATCCGTCATATTCTGATAAGTCCGGTAAGGAAAAGAGGGCCAGTAAAACCCGCCTTCCGGGCTTCTTCCGTGTTTCATGGCGAGAATGAAATCTCTGCCTGTCCAGCCTCCAATACCCGTCTCATCATCGGGAGTGATATTTGGCGTGTAGAAAGTGTTGGGAAATGGATTCTCAACTTCTATGACATAGCCACCGATGGGGCCCTCGGCATCTTCAACCTGATGGCAAGCGGCACAGCCGCCGGCATTATAGATATATTCACCACGGGCAATCGCTTCAGGGGATGTGGAAATCTCCGGGTTACCTACCATGGGCAATCCAAATACCCAATACAAGCCAGCTAGCAATATGGCAAGGACGACGACTAGAGGTAAAAATTTATTATTCATGTTTTAGTTCCTGACTATCCTGTTGTTAGAGTACCAGATCGGTTTTTTCCATTGGAAAATTCTGCAAGGTTTTAATTGTTTATTATTTATCAAGTATGCTCGTGCTTAATCATCGAAAAACTATTACAGCTTTTTCTTCTCATGTTGCTGCTGCTCAGCCTTGAAATGAATCTTTTCTTCTTTTCGCTGCTGGATCAGATCAGTGACTTCTGAACCCAGATGAACTTCTCCTCTTTTGGTAGCCAATTCCATTTGTTTCTCACGCTCCCGGAAGCGCTGCTGTTGTTCCGGTGTTTTTCTGTTGAAACAATGGGGGCAGCTGACGCCTTTTTCATATTGATCACTTTGCTTATCCTGCTCAGTGATTGGCAGCCTGCATGCATGACACTGGTCATAATCGCCTTTTTCCAGCTGATGATTAACCGCTACCCTGTTGTCAAAAACAAAGCACTCGCCTTTCCATAATGATTCACTTTCCGGCACCTGTTCCAGGTATTTCAGAATACCGCCCTGCAGATGATACACCTCATCAAAACCCTTCTCTTTCAAGTATGCCGTAGATTTTTCACAACGAATACCGCCAGTACAGAACATGGCAATTTTTTTATGTTTTTCAGGATCCAGATTATTTTCCACATACTCAGGAAATTCCCTGAAAGTTTCCGTTTGTGGATCCACAGCATTGGTAAAAGAGCCTATTTCCACTTCATAGCGGTTTCTGGTATCGATCAACAGGACATCAGGTTCCGAGATCAGCGCATTCCAATCCTCAGGTTTGACGTGTGTCCCTACCTTACGCTTGGGATCAATGCCTTCCACGCCCATGGTCACGATTTCTTTCTTTAGTTTAACTTTGGCGCGATAAAAGGGAATTTCATCATCAAAGGACAGTTTATAATCCAGAGCAGTCAGACGTTTATCACTTTTAAGCCAGTCCAGCACATTGGCAATTCCCTCTGGACTGCCGGCAATGGTACCGTTTATGCCTTCATTGGCCAGCAGGATGGTGCCTTTTACATTGTTATTGAGCATTTGCTGCAACAATGGTTCTCTTAATGTCTCGTAATCGTCCAGCCTGACAAAATGATAGAGGGCACAAACCTCCACCGGGTGCTTACCATGGTGTGTCATTGATAATTCCTTCTGCGATTCGGAGCGTAATTCCGGAGCAAAATAATAATTGTAAAAAACGACGCTGATTATACAAATTGGGTGTCTGGCAAGTCCACGCCAGGACTTGTCCTGAAACAAATCCTGTGTATTTTTTGACTATCAGGACAAAATTTCAGCCATATCGATATATCGTGAGGCCTTTTCAACAGGATCACTATCGGCAATCCACGGGATTTCGGCCATCATCGGTGCTGGCATTAATTTCACCAGGGTCGCGACATTTTCCTCATAGACCGGCATCTGCGCATCAATCCGGTTAGCGATCCATCCTGCCAGTTCAAGACCATCCGCCTGAATTGACTCTGCGCTAAGCAGCGCATGACTCAGGCACCCCAGGCGCATACCGACAACGAGTATTACCGGTATTCCCAACAACCTGGCAATGTCTGCCATGGATTCCTGATTAGAAAGCGGTACTCTCCAGCCACCGGCACCCTCAATCAGGGTCAGGTCAGCTTTTTTATCCATAACCTTGCGACAATGCCCGGCAATGGATTTGGCGTTTAGATTTATGCCTGATCTTGCGGCAGCGATATGGGGGGCAATGGCCTCGTTTAAACAAACGCCATTGATTTCATCCAAGGCAAGCTCCAGGGAACAGTTTTCCGCCAGAGCTACAACATCATCATTATGCAGACCGCGGGATGTTTCAGTGACGCCGGCGGCAACAGGTTTTACTGCTGCCGTGGTTAAACCCTGTGCATTTGCCGCCGCCAAAATACTGCAGGACACAAAAGTCTTTCCAGCATCAGTATCAGTTCCGGTAATAAAAAATATTTTTTGTGATGACATAATTGAAGTATCAACAAATAGCTAAAAGTTTCACTATCCGTCAGTGTTTTATTTAACCAGATGTAACTGCACCAGATCATAGGTAACGGGAATCCCTTTACCATCAACCCTTCTATTTTCAAAAGTCTGCTTTAATTTCTTCAGTTTGCTCTTGCCGGTCAGACCTGAAGCCTGGCCTGAATTCTGGTTATGTGCACCAATGCCCTTAAGCTCATTCGTTAGGGCGCCCAGTGAATCGTAGTACCAGATTTCACGTGTGTGGATATTTTTGGCTGAGGTAAAAGGCTGTGTTTCAGAGAATTGAACTATTTTTTCGCAGGACAGAAATTCATTAACATGCACATAGCTATCAATCGCCGCCCAGCTTTCTTTCAATTCCATCAGTGTTTGCTCTGCCAGCGTACTCATACTCGCCTGCGCACCGGGTTTCAATACCCGGAATAACTCACTGAAAACCCTGTGAGGATTTTCACACCATTGTATAGTCAGATTGGAGATCACCAGATCAAAACTCTGGTCAGCAAAAGGTAAATTCTCGGCATCTCCGCAAAGCCAGAACTCACTTGTGTCCTGCTGTTGCTTATTACTGTTCGCCCTGGCATATCTCAACATGGCATCAGCAAGATCCAGAGATATTATTGTTGCATCAGGGAATCGCTGAGAAAGAATCCCTGCGCAATATCCGGTACCACTGCCCAGATCAAGAATAGAAACGGGCTCACTCACATCCAGATGAGAAAATAACTTATTGGCGATATCGCGCTGTAAACAGGCATAGCTGTCATAACTGCTCGCTGCCTTGCCAAAGGCATGAGCAATTCTGTTTTTGTCGGGTAAGCGCTGGACGCTGTTCACACTAGGATTCCTTAGCCCAGGAGCGGGCATATTTTTCAAATACATCCAGCAGTTTCTGAAACTGAGTTTCTGTATGGAGCGCGCTAAAAGTTACTCTTAATCTTGCTGTACCGGCTGGTACTGTGGGTGGCCGGATGGCAGAAACAAATACCCCTTCCTGCATTAGTTGTTCGCTGGCTTGTACAGTTTTACTGACATCACCAATCACCACTGCCTGGATTGGAGTGCTGGAGGCCATCGTGGTCAAACCCAGGTCATCACAATGAGCTCTGAAACGGCTGATTAGCTGAGCCAGATACTGGCGTCGCCAGTTATCCTTTTGAATTATTTTAAGACTGGTACGTATTGCCTCAGCCTGTGCCGGAGAAATGGCAGTGGTATAAATATACGGCCGGCAAAACTGGATTAAGTTTTCTATAAGTTCTTCACTACCGGCAGCAAAGGCGCCGCTTGCACCAAATGACTTGCCAAATGTGCCTATCAGGATTTGCAGATTATCTTCATCGATGTGGGCACCCTGCTCCTGCCAATGAGCTATAGTACCGCCGCCATTCCTACCCAGCACACCAATACCATGAGCATCATCAATCATTAACAGGCCATCGTGTTCATTGGTAACCCTGATCAATTCCGGCACAGGAGCAATATCACCATCCATACTGAACACACCATCCGCAACCACCAGTTTTCTTCTGGCATCTTGAATGGACGATAGATTCTTTTCCAGGGCGGCAGTATCAAGATGGGCAAAGCGCTTGAACCTGGCGCCACTAAAAAGACCACCATCCAGTAACGAGGCATGATTAAGCCTGTCTTCAAGCACCACGTCATTATTGTCCAACAATGTCGTCAGCACGCCCACATTGGCCATGTACCCACTGGAAAAAACCAGTGCTCTGCTGCGGCCGGTAAATTCTGCGAGTTCCTGCTCCAGCGCCTCATGGGGAGCAAGGTGGCCACTAACCAGATGGGATGCACCACTGCCAGCCCCGAACTTATCGAGACCCTCATGAAAGGCTGTAACCACATCGGGATGATCTGCCAGGCCCAGGTAATCATTACTGCAAAAACTGGTTACGTGCTCACCATCCAGAATGACTTCTGTTCCCTGGGGAGAAAACAGCGTTCGACGCTGCCTGAATAGCGCACTTCGTTTTCTTTCATCCAGCGCTGACTGGAGTTCCTGCCGAAAAGATTTCACTTGATGGAATTGCTGCTACTGCGACAGCGCATCATAAAAAGCCGATGACTGCTCCCGCACCGGTGCATGTTCCTGATCATCATGATCCAGAACAATCTCTTCAGGATGAATACCGAGTCTGCTGAAAAGCAGCATGTCATCATTCTCGAGGGGATTGGAGGTGGTTAAAAGTTTCTCACCGTAAAAAATTGAATTGGCACCGGCAAAGAAACACAAGGCCTGCATCTGATCATTCATTTCTTCGCGTCCGGCAGACAACCTCACATGTGAGGCGGGCATCAGAATCCTGGCAACCGCTATCATGCGCACAAAATCAAATTCGTCCAGGTCATCCACATTTTCCAGAGGCGTACCCTTTATCTTCACCAGGTTATTTATAGGAACACTTTCAGGATGATGGGGAAGGTTCGCCAGTTCCATCAGGAAGCCGATCCTGTCTTTTTCATTTTCGCCCATACCAACAATACCGCCACTGCACACCTTGATACCGGCATCGCGCACATTGGCAAGAGTTTGCAGACGATCGTCAAAGGTTCGGGTGGAGATAATGGTTTTGTAATACTCACGTGAGGTATCAATATTATGGTTGTAGTAGTCCAGGCCCGCTTCTGCCAGTGCCGCGCTTTGCTCGGGACTCAAGGCCCCCAGTGTCATACAGGTTTCCATACCCAGTGCTCTGACGCCCTTCACCATATCCAGAACATGAGGAAAATCTTTTGCCGAAGGGTGCTTCCAGGCTGCTCCCATACAAAATCGGGAGGCTCCGTTTTGCTTTGCCTTACGGGCTTCTGCCATCACCTTTTCGACCTCAATCAGTTTTTCCTTTTCCAGTTCAGTATTGTAATGGCCGCTCTGGGAACAGTATTTACAGTCTTCCGGACATGCTCCGGTTTTGATTGAGAGCAGGGTGCTAACCTGTACTGCATTCGGGTCAAAATTCTCACGGTGAACGCCCTGGGCGCGAAACAGCAAATCATTGAAAGGCAGTTCGTAGAGTGACTTTATTTCGTCAAATGACCAGTCATGGCGGGTAATTGATGTCATAGCAAATCCTGAAGATGGTTGAGCGTTATTCAGACTAAAAAACTGGGCTGGCGCAGGTCAAATTAAGACCTACACTGAAGCCAGTAACCAAGGATCGCATCTTATCATGTCAACCCGAATCTCAGAAAGCGTTTACAAGTGGTTAATAAATGCACAATTTTTTCTATTGCCAGGCATCTGTGTTCACTGCAGGAAACCCGCCTCACAACATCAAGATTTATGTGATGCCTGTCTGCTTGAACTGCCGCTGGTTGAACATCCCTGCACTGTTTGTGGCCTTCCATTACCCACCAGCAATCTTGCTGCATCGTTGTGTGGCTCCTGCATGGCCAGGCCACCCGGCTTTTTCCGTAGTGTTATTCCTTTTCAATACCAGCCCCCAGTGTCTTCGCTAATAGCAGGATTCAAATACAGAAATAAATTAGTGAATGGATGGGTTCTTGGCGAACAACTGGCATCTCACCTTGCATGGCAATATCAGGATAGCGCGCTTCCCTCCACAATCATTCCGGTTCCTCTGCATAAGGCCCGTATACGTCAGCGTGGTTATAACCAGGCGCTGGAAATTGCGCGGACACTTTCACACTGCCTGAACATTGCAATCAGCAGAGATACGGTGAGCAGGGCCAGAAACACGACACAGCAAACAGGTCTCACCGCCAGGGCAAGAAAACGAAACCTGCGCTGCGCCTTCACTATTAATAGTGATATTCAATTTGAGGCAAACACCACGGTTGCCATTGTTGACGACGTGGTGACTACTGGAGTCACTGTGTCAGAACTTGCAAGCGTATTATTGAAAGCCGGCGCCAGCCAGGTACATGTCTGGGCAATTGCCCGCACGGTGGCGTGAATGCCGCTATGACTGCGGGGGCTAATTCAATAGAATAGCCAGCCATGATAGACCTCGACTATGACAAGCAACATATCTGGCATCCCTACACGTCCATGAATGAACCATTACCGGTTTATCCTGTTACGCGGGCAGAGGGCGTCAGGCTGACACTGGAGAATGGCTCCGAGCTGATTGATGGCATGGCCTCCTGGTGGAGTGCTATCCATGGCTATAACCATGCTGTACTAAACCAGGCTGTAACGGATCAGCTCTCAAACATGTCTCACGTGATGTTTGGCGGTATTACCCATGCCCCTGCCGTGGAATTAGCCAGAAAACTTGTCGATAGCACCCCGCAAGACCTGCAAAAAGTATTTTTTAGTGACAGTGGCTCTGTTGCGGTAGAAGTCGCGATCAAAATGGCTTTGCAGTACTGGATCAACACCGGCGTGAAGGGAAAACACAAACTGCTGAGCATTCGGAATGGTTACCATGGCGATACTTTCGCAGCAATGTCGGTATGCGATCCGGTCACCGGTATGCATGATATTTTTAGCGGCATACTGCCCCAGCACTTCTTTGCCGAGGCGCCTCAATGCCGCTTCAATGAAAGTTGTTCCGCCGACGATATTGCTGATATGCAATCCTTGCTGGAACAGCATCATGAATCCATTGCGGCGGTGATTCTCGAGCCCATCGTGCAGGGCGCAGGCCGAATGTTCTTTTATTCAGCCGACTATCTCTCAGCCATTAGAAATCTATGTGATGAATTTAATGTTTTGTTAATCGCTGACGAAATTGCTACCGGGTTCGGCCGTAGTGGTAAATTATTTGCCTGTGAACATGCTGCTATCTGCCCGGATATTCTATGCCTGGGAAAAGCCCTCACCGGAGGCTATATGACCCTGGCCGCCACCCTGTGTACCGGAAAGGTCAGTGAAGGCATCTCAAGAGATAAAGGCGTTTTCATGCATGGGCCCACCTTTATGGCCAATCCTCTCGCCTGTAGTACGGCACTTGCCAGTATCACTTTGCTGGAACAGGAAAACTGGCAGGCCAGGGTCACCAATATTGAAAAACAGTTAAATAGGGAATTGGCCGTATGCCAGGATTCTGCGAGTGTAGCGGATGTCAGGGTGCTCGGTGCCATTGGTGTGGTAGAAATGAAAGAAGCCGTAAATATGACCGCAGCACAGGCATTTTTTGTCCAAAATGGAGTATGGATAAGACCCTTTGGCAAGCTGGTTTACATCATGCCTCCCTACATCATTGAACACGAAGATCTGCGTCTTTTAATTGAGGCAATAATAAAGTTTACCAAGTGGGTCGCAAATAGCTAAAATAGCCGCCTTTTTAACTTAAAGGAAGAAACCGTGTCAGACGAAAAACAAAATATACTCAAATTCCTGGAAAATACCTCCGTTGAGGTTACGCCAGGTGGTGCCCAGAAGATTGAAGATTTCAGGGACCTTCTGCGCCCAGGAACCACCGTATTTGTTACCTTTCTGCCAGGTTCAGACATCAAGGATACGGTAGCCTGCGTAAAAAGGCTGTTTGCCGAAGGCATGAACCCTGTTCCTCATTTTGCCGCCCGCTCCATTCCCTCAAAAGCATTCTTTGAAGAAAACCTGAAGATTCTGCAGGCAGAAGCCCAGGTTGATGAAGCTCTGTTGATCGGTGGTGGCGTTGACAATCCCGTGGGTGACTTTTCAAGTTCCATGGAAGTACTGCGCACTGACCTGTTCCAGAAATACGGAATCAAGAAATTAGGCGTAGCCGGTCATCCTGAAGGATCACCAGATATTCCTCCTGCGGATGTGACCAGTGCCCTGCTGGAAAAAAATGCCTACGCCAGGGAACACGGCATTGAGATGTACATCACCACGCAGTTCTGTTTTGAAGCGGAGCCTATTATTGAGTGGGACAAGAGAATACGCGCTGAAGGCAATGAGCTGCCAATTCATATCGGCATTCCCGGTCTGGCCACTATCAAAACGTTGATGGCCCATGCCAAGCATTGCGGTATTGGTCCTTCCATGCGCGTTCTGACGCGTCAGGCCGCTAATATTGCAAAACTCATGACCACACGTATGCCGGACAAGCTGACCCGTGATCTGGCCAACTACCAGGCTAATGATCCGGATTGTGGTATTACACTTTGCCATTTATATCCGCTGGGCGGCATGAAAAAATCAGCAGCCTGGATGTATGCAGTAATGGACGGTGATTTTGAACTGAATGAGAAAGGCGGCTTTGATTTAACCCGCGAACTGGACATTTAGAAAACCCTGCGCAAGTCTATCGGTCAGAATGTGACGTGGTTCGCGGCCTGGCACAGACTTTGTGAATCAGTTCGCAGACCAACATGAAGGATAGAGTAGGATAGTTTCCGAATCATTCTCCTTTTTTGATTTTGGTCTCACTGCTTATAAAACCCCGAGTTACTCGGGTTTTTTTTGCAGACTTGTTTTTAATTTACTGTGGTTGCCAGGATATGCGGAGAATTTGGGTATTAGAGCCTTCGAATTGCCTGATCATCTGAAATGGCGCCAAGCATTTTACCCAGATCCATTTCAAAACAGGGAAACTGAAAACCTGCTTCAGTAATTTCTATTAAAGGCTCAAGAACGAAACGTCTTTCATGTGCTCGTGGATGAGGCAGAATAAGTTCAGGGGTATGAAAAACCTGCTGCTTGAAAAGAATCAGATCCAGATCCAGTGTCCGTGCTTCATTTCTAATACCACTTCTTGTTCTGCCCGCAGCATTTTCAATTTCCTGTAGTTTATGCAACAGTGACAAGGGCGTTTCTGTTTCATCCGAAATAATACCAGCCATAGCATTCAAAAAATCAGGAGTTCCTTCAGGACTGTCTACCGGACTGGATGCATACAATGAAGATTTCAGAATGGGAAAAGTTGAAAGTTTTTCAAGACGCTGAAAAGCAAAGGCAATGGTTTGTTGCGGAGAACCTGCAGCGGAAGGCAGATTGGCACCAATGGAGATAAAACTATAGACAGAAAAGTTTTTCGGATCAGTCATGATCAGCAATATTACATGCTAAGCATGGTATTGCGCTGATAGTTCATGAACCGCATCAACGAAAAACGATACGTGATCCGGATTCACATGCTGGTGAATACCATGGCCAAGATTAAAGACATGACCGTTGCCATGACCGAACTGCTCAAGAATCAGGCCAACTTCCCGTCGTATGGCATTGGCACCGCCATAAAGCACAGCAGGGTCCATATTGCCCTGCAGGGAAACCTTGTCGCCGATCCTCGCTCTTGCCTCGTTAATAGGCAGCGTCCAGTCCAGCCCCACACAATCACAATCACTGGTTATGATCTCTTCAAGCCAGTGACCACCATTCTTGGTAAACAGAATCACCGGAATCTTGCGCCCTTCATATTCCCTGATCAGACCGCTGACAATTTTTTTCATATAGTCCAGTGAGAACACCTTGTAGGCATGGGCACTCAAAGCGCCGCCCCAGGTATCGAAGATCTGTACCGCCTGCACACCCGCAAGGATCTGCGCATTAAGATAATCAGTCACCGATTGCGCCAATGTGTCCAGTAGCTGATGCATCACCTCGGGGGTATTCATCATCATGGATTTGATATGGGCAAATTCCTTGCTGGAACCACCCTCCACCATGTAAGTGGCAACAGTCCATGGGCTGCCGGAAAAGCCTATCAATGGCACGCTGCCGTTAAGTTCCTGGCGAATCAGTTTTACCGCGTCCAGCACATACGGCAGATCTTTCTCAGCACTGGTTACTTTGAGCGCATCTACATCGGCTGCACTGCGAACGGGTTTTCTGAACTTTGGTCCTTCACCCTGGGCAAAGTAAAGCCCCAGTCCCATGGCATCGGGAATAGTAAGAATATCGGAAAAAAGAATGGCGGCATCCAGCGCGTAACGACGCAGTGGCTGTAATGTAACTTCGCAAGCCAGTTCGGGATTCTGACACAGGCTCATGAAATCACCGGCCTGCTGTCTAACTTCGCGATACTCAGGCAGATAGCGTCCAGCCTGTCGCATCATCCATACCGGAGTGACATCAACATCCTGACCCAAAAGAGCACGAAGAAAACGGTCGTTTTTTAGTTCTGCCATTGCCTGAGCCGGTTTAAAAATGGTTGGGTGAAATTAGTTGTTTATCCGGAATCAAACTTCCAGATAATCCAGTATGGCATTTCCTGCCTGACGTCCTTCAAAGATGGCTGTAACCACCAGATCGGCGCCCCTTACCATATCTCCGCCGGAGAAAATTTTCGGGTTGGACGTCTGGAATGGAAACGCCCCCTGTTCCGGTGCCAACACTCTGCCGCGGTCATCGAGATTGATATTAAAATCTGCAAGCCAGGGAGCAGGGCTGGGCTGGAAACCAAAGGCAATCAATACCGCATCGGCTTCCATCACAACTTCACTGCCTGGAATTTCTTCAGCACGTCTGCGACCGTTGGCATCAGGCTCACCCATGCGGGTTTTCATAAACTTGACGCCTGCAGCCTTGCCATTATTACCAATAACTTCAACAGGCTGATGGTTGAAAATAAACTCCACACCTTCCTGGGTTGCGTTGCGTACTTCGCGACGGGAGCCAGGCATATTACTTTTATCTCGTCGGTAAACACACTTCACGGACCTGGCACCCTGACGAATAGCGGTGCGAACACAATCCATGGCAGTATCACCACCACCCAGCACAATCACGTTCTTGCCTTCCATACTGATATATTCAGCCAGGTCAGCCTTGTATTTCATATGATGATTGGTATTACCCACCAGATAAGGTAATGATTCAAATACCCCATCCATACCCTCACCGGGGAAACCACCCTTCATATAAGTGTAGGTACCCATGCCGAGGAACACAGCATCGTATTCATCATTGAGCTCCTGAAAACTGATATCTTTCCCCACCTCGGTATTCAGTCGAAACTCCATCCCCATATCTTCAAAAATCTGCCGGCGCAGATGCATCACGCTTTTTTCCAGCTTGAACATGGGAATACCGAATGTCAGCAAGCCACCAATTTCAGGATACTTGTCAAAAATGACCGGTTTAACGCCCGCGCGAACCAGTATATCGGCACAACCGAGGCCCGCAGGTCCGGCACCAATCACTGCCACACGTTTCTCTGTGGGCACGACTTGAGACATATCCGGACGCCAGCCCATCTCAAAGGCTTTATCGACAATATACTTTTCAACATTGCCTATGGTCACTGCACCAAAGCCATCATTGAGCGTGCAGGCACCTTCACATAACCTGTCCTGGGGACAGATTCGTCCACAAACTTCTGGCAGGGTATTGGTTTGATGACATAACTCGGCAGCCTCAAGAATATTGTCTTCCTGAGCCAGCTTTAACCAGTTGGGGATATAGTTATGGACCGGACATTTCCATTCACAATAAGGATTACCGCATTCCAGACAACGTTCAGACTGGGTCTCGGCATCTTCTTTTTCAAAGGCGTTATAGATCTCCACAAACTCTGTTTTGCGAACATCCAGCGGCTTCTTTTTCGGGTCCTCACGGTCTTCTGTCAGGAAGCGAAAAGTATCTTTTGATCTGGCGATGATATCTGACATGGTCTAGTTCCCCGTCTCTGTGACATCATTGAGCAGCATTTTAAGACTTGCTGCCTTGGGTTTAACAAGCCAGAACTTGCGTGTGAAATCCATATAGTTATCGAGAATATGCTTGCCCCATTCACTACCGGTTTCGATGACAAACTCTTCAATCACCGAGCGTAAATGACTGCGGTATTCTTCCATGCCTTCCATACGGATACGGTGCACTTCAACCAGCTCATGGTTGTACTTGTCGACAAAATCCTTATTCAGATCAAGAACATAGGCAAAACCTCCGGTCATGCCGGCACCGAAGTTATGGCCAGTTTCGCCAAGCACCGTAATATGACCACCCGTCATATATTCACAGCAATGATCACCGACACCTTCCACTACAGCATGGGCGCCGGAGTTTCTTACCCCGAAACGTTCGCCCGCGGTACCTGACGCAAACAATCTGCCGCCAGTGGCACCATAAAGACAGGTATTACCGATGATGGAGGTATCCTGTGTTTTGAAACTGCTGCCCGGCGGTGGCACTACAACCAGCTTGCCGCCAGCCATGCCTTTACCCACATAATCATTGGCATCACCGCTGAGATGCATATGCAAACCACCGGCATTCCAGACACCGAAGCTTTGTCCACATGAACCACTCAGACGCAGATTGACAGGCATATCAGCCATGCCCTGGTTGCCATAGCGTCTTGCTATTTCCCCGGACAGACGCGCACCAATGGAACGGTTAAAATTCTGGACCTTGTAGTTAAATATGCCGCCACTCTTGTTCTCGATAGCAGGAAGAATATCTTCTACCATCTCCTCGGCCAGCTCACCCTTATCCTGAGGTTCATTTTTCTCACTGACACAAAAGCGATCCATGTCCTCTGGAATAAGGTCATTGTAGAACAGACGGGAAAAATCAAGATTCGCCTGCTTTTCAGTTTGCGGTGGCAGTTTTTCCAGTAAATCGGTTCTGCCGATAACGTCGGTCAGCCTGGTAATGCCAAGACTGGCAAGCCACTGCCTTGTATCCTGGGCAACGAACTTGAAGTAGTTCATGACCATTTCTGCTTGGCCGATAAAATGCTTGTCACGCAGGCGCTTGTCCTGGGTGGCAACACCGGTTGCACAATTATTCAGGTGACAGATTCGTAGATATTTACAACCCAGCGCTACCATTGGAATAGTGCCAAAACCAAAACTTTCTGCGCCAAGAATAGCGGCCTTGATAACATCAAGTCCGGTTTTTAAACCACCATCAGCCTGGAGTCGAATACGTCCCCGTAAATCATTGGCACGTAATGCCTGCTGTACTTCACTCAAACCAAGCTCCCATGGCGTGCCCGCATAGCGAATGGAAGTCAGCGGACTGGCTCCGGTACCGCCATCATGGCCTGAGATGGTGATTAAATCTGCATAAGCCTTTGCCACACCGGCAGCGATAGTACCGACTCCTGGTCCTGATACCAGTTTCACACTCACCAGAGCGTCCGGATTTACCTGTTTCAGATCAAAAATAAGTTGTGCCAGGTCCTCGATAGAATAAATGTCGTGATGAGGTGGCGGCGAAATAAGGGTGACCCCCGGGACCGAAAAGCGAAGCCGTGCGATCAGATCATTCACCTTTCCACCTGGCAACTGACCACCTTCACCAGGTTTCGCTCCCTGGGCAATTTTGATTTGTAATACTTCAGCATTGACCAGGTAATGAGGAGTCACACCAAATCTACCGGAGGCGATCTGTTTGATCTTGCTGACCTTGTCAGTACCAAAACGGGCCGGATCTTCGCCACCTTCACCTGAATTTGATCTGCCACCGAGCCTGTTCATGCCCTGTGCCAGTGCCTCATGGGCTTCCGGTGAAAGCGCCCCGAGAGACATGCCGGCGGAATCAAAGCGTTTCAGAATGCCTTCAATAGGTTCAACCTGGTCTATATCGACAGGTTCCTGATCTTCGCGTAACTTGAACATATCCCTGATGGTAGACAAAGGTCGGTTATCAACGAGCTGGGCAAATTTACGATACTGTTCGAAATCACCGCTTTGCACTGCATCCTGAATGGTTCTCACCACATCCGGATTGATCATGTGATATTCGCCGCCATGGATATACTTGAGCAGTCCACCCTGCATAATCTTCTTTCTGGATAGCCAGGCATCGCGACTGAGAATTTCCATATCATGCTGCAAATGCTCGAATGTCGCCCCACCTATTCTGCTGTCCACATCAGGAAAGCATAGCGCCATAATTTCATCGGCCAGACCGACAATTTCAAATAGTTGTGCGCCGCGATAGGACGAGATAGTACTGATACCCATCTTGGACAGAATCTTCAGCAGCCCCTTGTTGATTCCCTTGCGATAATTCTTGTGCGCTTCCAGCGAGCCCATACGCAACATGTCTTTATTGATCATGCGATCAATGAGGTCAAAGCTAAGGTAGGGATAAACGGCAGTGGCACCATAACCAATTAGACAGGCAATCTGGTGTGAATCACGGGCTGAACCAGTCTCAACAATAAGATTGGTATCGCAGCGCAGCCCCTTTTTACTCAGACTGGAATGAATTGCCGCAGTGGCCAGTAATGCATTAATTACCAACTGGCCTTTTTCAGGGAGTCTCTCCGAGAGGAATAAAAGCACCTTGCCATCGCGCACATGCTGCTCGGCTATAGCCATGACATTTTCAATCGCCTGCTTGAGCCCAATAGAAGGTTCATAGGTCAAACTGATATGGGCAGATTCAAAGCCCGGTCTTTCGACATGCTGCAGGGTATAAAATTTTCTTGGTGACAACAGTGGTGAATGTAGAATGATCCGGTCAGCATGGGCCGGAGTTTCCTTGAAGATATTAAGCTCCCTACCCAATCTTGTTTCCAGTGACATCACGATGGTTTCCCTGAGTGAGTCAATAGGAGGATTGGTTACCTGGGCGAACTGCTGTCTGAAATAGTCATAAAGGGGGCGTACATGCTTCGAAAGCACAGCAATCGGGGTATCATCGCCCATTGATCCGGTGCCTTCTGCACCCTTCTCGGCGAGAGGTCTGAATACCTGATCAGTTTCCTCAAAAGTCACCTGGAACATCTTCATATGCTTCTCACCCTCTTCATCAGACAAGGGCAATAATGCCGCAGTGTCTTCAGAGAGTTTTGATTCCAGATAACTGGTATTTTCCCTTACCCATTCAGCATAAGGCTGCCTGACTTTCAGATAATCGGCGACATCATCGGAATGCATGATCTTGCCTTCCTGGGTATCAATGACAAGTATCTGACCTGGTCCTACCCGGCCCTTGGCAATCACATCTTCCGGTGAATAATCATTGACTCCGATCTCGGACGCGGCAGTAATATAACCATTTTTGGTCATCACCCAGCGTGATGGTCGCAGACCATTGCTATCAAGAACACAGGCGGCAAAGCGGCCATCAGTGAGAACAACGCCTGCGGGGCCATCCCAGGCTTCCATATGCATGGAGTTATAAATATAGAAACTGCGCAGATCTGCATCCATATTTTCCATATTCTGCCAGGTGGGCGGCATGATCAGCCTGATAGCCTGATACAGATCCATTCCACTGGTGGTCAGTAGTTCCAGCATATTGTCCATTGAAGAGGAATCAGACCCGTTGAAATTTACAATCGGGGCTATTTCTTCGATATTCGGAATTGCTTCAGAGCGGAATTTGTTTGTTCTGGCTACTGACCAGTTTCTGTTACCACGAATCGTATTAATTTCGCCATTGTGGGCCAGCATTCTGAACGGCTGGGCCAGAGGCCACTTCGGCAAGGTATTGGTGGAAAAGCGCTGATGGAAGGTACACATCGCGATTTCAATTCGAGGATCTTTAAGATCCAGATAAAAGTTTGGCAAGTCTACCGGCAGCATCAGCCCCTTATAGGAAATAACTGAATTGGAAAGGCTGCATATATAGAAATCTTCATCGCCCACCAGACGGTTTTCAGCTTTGCGTCTGGCAATAAACAATTTAACAGTGAGATCTTTTTTCGAAAGCCCCGGCGCATTTACAAAAACCTGCTCAATGGTCGGCATATTGGATAGTGCCATACGGCCGCAAACCGAGTCATCACAGGGCACCATACGCCATCCTGCAATATCCAGGCCCTGGGCTAGTATTTCTTCATCAAGAACTGATTTAGCTTTAGTAGCCTTTACCGGATCCTGGCTAAGAAACACCATGCCAACACCATAGGACTCGGACAATTCAATACTGAAAAGCTCCCTGGCGATTTCACGCAGGAAAGAATCAGGCAATTGCATGAGCAAGCCACAGCCATCGCCGGTAACACCATCCGCTGCAATACCACCTCGATGGGTCATGCAGGTTAGTGACTTAATGGCGGTTTCCAGTAGATCATGGCTGGGTTTGCCCTCAATATGGGCGACTAGACCAAAGCCACAGTTATCTCTGAACTCATCTGGATGATACAGACCCGTCCTCATATTCCTTCTCAAATCAGTAAGTTAAGGGGGACTACAAAAGGAAGAAAAACTACCTTGAATTTGTCGGAAAAACAGCCGGCCATTTTACACAAATCAATCCTGTCGAGCAATTAGGAATATGATTAACCCCAATTATTATGCGGGCTTCAGCTGACATGGATGTTAGCCTCTTTATCCAGACACCACACCGGAGAGTCTTTTAGCGGGCAAATGACACCAACACTACCATCGATCTGAGGGTATGAAACGCCAACCATAGAGTAGCTATTCTGGAAAATTGCGCTGCCAGCACCGACGCCCGCAACAATAACAGAGAGCAAAATGGTAAAGAGAAAATATAGAAGAGAAACGTTAAGAAAGAACCAAAACTCTGAATAAGGGAAATTTACAACAGGGATTCCAAAACGGATACCAAAGCGCCCTGACTGACATCACTGGAAACCCTGGCCTTGCCAAGCGCTTCAAGCAGGATGAAATTTATCTTACCCTGCTCAGCTTTTTTATCCCGGCTCATCAGGGAAATAAAAGTATCAACATCCATTTCCCCTGGCGGGTTTGTTGGCAAACCAGCACGCTCAATAATAGAGCGGACTCTGTTGACGTCATCAAGGTTAATTAAATTTTCCCGATGCGAAAGCTCGGCTGCCATAACTATTCCGGTCGCCACCGCCTCACCATGAAGCCAGTTTCCGTATCCCATAGCCGTTTCAATGGCATGACCAAAGGTATGCCCGAGATTTAATATGGCGCGAATGCCAGCTTCCTTTTCGTCTTGCGCCACAATAACTGCCTTTTCCTGGCAGCTGGTATAAATGGCATAAGCCAGTGCATCGGCATCGAGCGCAAGGATGTTTTCAATATTTTCGTCAAGCCAGTTCAGAAACGACAGATTATTAATCAAGCCATATTTGATCACTTCAGCCAGACCAGCTTTTAATTCCCTCTCTGGCAGAGTACGCAGTGTTGAGGTATCTGCCAGTACGCAATTTGGTTGGTAAAAGGCCCCTACCATATTTTTCCCAAGCGGCCTGTTGACGCCGGTCTTGCCACCCACAGATGAATCTACCTGGGACAGCAAGGTAGTAGGAATCTGAATAAAATCTATACCACGCTGGTAAGTGGCAGCAGCAAAGCCAACCATATCCCCTATAACACCGCCACCCAGGGCTACCAGAGTTGCTGATCGACTGAACCTGGCCTCAAGCAAGCGATCATAAATCAGGCTTATGGTATCCAGTGTTTTATATTCTTCGCCGTCAGGCAGAATAATTGATAAGGGATCGAATGCTGACAACGTGTTTGACACCGTCTCGAGATAGAGCGGCGCAACGGTTTCATTACTGATAATACAAACCTGTTGGCCGTGGATATGGGGTACCAGCAGTTGCGCATCTGAAAGCAGTTGCTCGCCTATGTGAATCGGATAACTTCTATCGCCAAGGTCAACAGTGACGGTCTGCCGATTATCGCTAGTGGCAGTATTATTCTTCATGGACTTCTTCATCAAACAGCTGCTTTACAATTTCACTACTTACGGATCTCGGACTTCTTCTGTTGGTCATCACTACATAATCAGCAATTTCCCGGTAAAGCGGATCTCGAATATCCATAAGCTCTGTCAGCTTTCCCTTAATATCGGTGACATTTTGAATTAATGGCCGACGCTGATCATGCCTTGTTCTTTCTTCCTGCTGGCCAATTGTCGCCATCAGGTAAACTACAGTGCCACGGCTTTGCAGAAATTTACGATTCTCAGGCGCCAGCACAGCACCGCCACCAGTGGCCAGCACTATATTCTTGCTCAGGGTGAGTTCTTCGATGATTTTCTTTTCTCTTTCGCGAAAGCCTGCTTCACCCTCAACATCAAATATCCAGGCAATATCAGCTCCCGTTCTTTCTTCAATTTCCTGATCTGAATCGACAAACTCCATTTTCAGGGATCGGGCAAGCTGACGCCCAATAGTAGTTTTGCCTGCGCCCATAGGACCAATCAGGAAAATATTATCCACTGCTTTTTTCATTATTTTTGGATGCTGTCGCTGAATATAGTTATTGAGTAAATACGAAAAATCGAGCATGCCATTGTAAACGACATGCCCGAAATTAGTCCTGAAAAATCAATAAACTTTTAATTAAAGAAGTTCATTGATAATAGACGGCGTAATAAAGATCAGAAGCTCTGTTTTGGTTTCAGCATTTTCCGTACGCTTGAACAGATTTCCAACATAAGGCAGATCTCCAAGAACCGGCGTCTTGGTCACTGTAGTCGTTACTTCCTCTCGAAATACACCGCCAAGAACAATGGTATCGCCATCATTAACCAGTACTCGAGTGGTTACCGAGTTGGTTGCGATAGCCGGTACAGCGCCTGCTCCGGGCACTACAGAATCCTGATTAATCTGAAGCAACATGTTAATGCGGCCATCTGGCGTAATTTGTGGCGTCACTTCCAGCGCGAGTACCGCCGAGACGAACTCTGTGGTTGAACCGCCGGCAGTACCACCAGCCTGAGCCTGATAAGGGATCTGGACACCTGACTCAATTCTTGCGAGCTGCTGATCCTGGGTCGTTACTTTAGGCTGGGCAATGACTTCTCCATTACCGCTGGATTCCAGGGCAGACAACTCAAGCTCCAGCATGCCCTTATTACCGGCAAACCCCAGGGCAATGGAAGAAGCCTGCTCAACTCCCATATCAACTACCAACGCATCGGGGAAACCTGGCGGTAAAAGCGGATTATTCACGAGACTCTCGGCAAGTGGTAAGCCAGCCAATACATCTCCAGCAATAGCCAGGTTTCTTGTATCGATGCCATTACCGAACCCAATACTGGCTTCCTGACTACCGGATATAACAAAACGGTCTCCGGCGCCTGGAAAGGTCTGACCTCCGCCCCAACGCACCCCTAAGGCATCACTAAATGAGGTCGATGCATTTACTATACGAGCCTCAATCAGTACCTGGCGAACAGGAATATCGAGCTGCCTGAGCATGTTGCGAATATCACTCAACACTGCTGCTACATCCTGAACAATCAGTGTATTGGTTCGTGCATCGACCGTGGCAGTACCGCGTTCGGACAAAATACTGCCTCTACCTGCTTCACCACTTAATAGCTGAGCAATTGTCGCCGCATCGGCATAATTAATTTCTATGTATTCGGTGACAAGGGGAGCCAGATTCACCTGCTGCTGATCATTTTCAAGCTCCTGTAATTCTGCGGCAGCAATATCCCCGGCTGGCGCTATATACATGACTGTGCCTTCAATACGCTGACCCAGACCTTCAGAACGCAATACCATGTCCAGCGCCTGATCCCAGGGTACATTGACCAACCTTAAGGTAATATTACCTGAAACCGAATCGGCTACGACCAGGCTAAAATCATTAACTTCTGCAAGAAGAGAGAGCACAGAATGGATATCAACATTCTGGAAGTTGACGTTAATGAGCTCGCCGGTGAACGAAAAACCACCTGCACTGCCATCACCAGCACCGGATAAAGATCCGGCAACAGGCGTGATATTGATGATGTATTGCCCACTACTCTGATAAGCCAGGTAATCGAAGCCGCTAATCATTTCAGCGACAACCATAACCCTGGTATCTTCCCGAAAAATATCGACATTCCTGACCGGTGTGGCAAAATCTGTTACATCAAGACGCATCTGTAACTCATCAGATAAATTTGCGTTGAGGAATTCAAGCTCCAGTCGATTTCCTGAGCGGTTCAGATTGCCAACAAGATTATCATTGGCTAGATCTATAATAATCTGACCGGCACCTTCTTCATCGCGACGAAAATCAACAGCACTGATGTCTCCCGAATTACTTGAAGGAATTTCTGGTCTGGAGCTAAGGTTAGCTGCGCCCGCAGTTGAACCATCCCCCAATGTGACTACCAAAGATCTATTTCTAATACTGGAAATATAAGATGTTGATTCATTGAGATTAACAATCATTCGGGTTCTGTTACCGGAATCAACTACCGTCACGGTGTCGGCAATTCTTGAATTCACCGGATAATTATTTTGATCCAGAAAATTACTCACACCATCGAAATCCATGACAAGACGCGGTGGACTTTCGATTTCAAAAACAGTGGGCTCCGGGGGCGAAGCATCAAATTCCAGTTGAATTTCCAGCATGCCGCCTGGTAGCGATACAAATTGTATATCTTCAAGAGAGACCTGAGCCTGCAATGCAGATGTCAGGAACAAACCATTGACCATACAAAAGGTCAGTAGCAAATTCTTGATGCTTTTCATCCTCACCAATCTCGTCATTACGAGTCTCCCGGCTTTACCAGCATTTCTATTTTTTGTATCAATCAATGTTCTGGTCCAGGCATTATTTGAATAATGCTTATATATTATTTGTTACCGCTACTGTGTCTTTATTAGTCTTTTCTGACCGCTGCAAACTGCTATTTTCTAAAGCTGATTGTTTTTTTAATTATTTCGCAACATCACCGTTTGCGGACGCTCCATCCATGAGCCATCGCCAGTAGGTACTATTTCAACCAGATCAATTTGATTTTCATTGATCTCAATTATGCGGCCATGATTCCTGCCCAGGTAATTTCCAACTGTAGCTCTGCTTACCAAACCTGTTTCATCAAGTATCAGTACCCAGTTAGTGTTATTTCTGGCAATCGTTCCAACCATTGTCAATGAGCTCAAAGGAAAGCTTTCAAGTAATTCTTTTGGCCTGTTTTCATCCGGACTGACATTATTACTTTGGTTTCGAATAATCAGCGTTATATCAAGAGGCGCATCAAACGGACTGCGCAAGGAGGCAGCGCTGTACTGAAACGGCTCATAGGAGGTAAAGGCCGGAATAGGCTCGATTCGACCGGGAGGCCTATTGACTGTGCTATTCACATAATCCTGCAGTTCAATCATCTCATCATTATTGGAACAGGCAGATAAAAACAATATCACTGTTACCAGTAATACTCGGAAAACACTATTTTTTATCCTGTAATTATTCATCATCGGATTTATAACGATAAGTTCTGGCTGTTATATCCATGAGTAAATCAGCGCCACCAGAACTGTTGTTTATACTAAAATCATGCAAGGTCACAATACGGGAAAGACTGGCAACGCCACTCACAAAAGAACCAAAATCATGATAATCACCTACCACTGAAATCCTTATTGGAAGTTCAATATAGAATTCCTGTTGAACTTCTGACTCCAGCCTCATGGTTGAAAACTCCAGGCCACTGCCTACCCCTTGCACTGTAATGTCATCAACCAGACCAGGCACTTCGGTTTCTCCCGGCAACTGCCTTAAAAGAGCGCCGAACGAATCTTCCATATCTGTCAACTGCTGTCGATAGGCCTCAAGATTTGCGGCAAGCACAGCTTTCGACTCCAGCTCATTCTTGAGTGTGGTTTCTTCCTGGGCAACCGTTGCCAACGTTGCCTGCAGATTCTTGATATGAAACCAGTAACCACCGCCCAGACAGGCACAAAAAACCACGGTAATGAGTAGAAATTTTACCGGCGCAGGCCAGATACCAATCGTTTCGATATCCTGAAGATCATTCCAGTCAAAATTCTTCAGCTCATCAACGAGTCGTTGGATATTTTTCTTGTATGTTTCTATGGCACTCATGGCAAGTGTCCGCTTATTCCTCTTCCAGGGCCGGGGTAGTAACAAGCACAGTCAGTTCAAATCTATTTCCATCAGGACCAGCCTGATTTGAAGAAATCTGCTGCAATACCGGGGATTCAAACCATTCTGAATCATCGAGAGAACGGAGCAGAGCTGAAACCCTGTTATTGGATTCTGCCAGCCCCCGGAAATTTATCTGATCACCAATACGGGTAATATTTTCGTAATAGACACCATCCGGCATTGTTCTCACCAGCTCATCAAACAATCTTACTATTACCGGTCTGCGCCCCTGTAGATCCTGAATTACTGACATACGTTCTGTCAGCTCTGCTTTCTGACGCTGCAACTCCCTGATTTCGGCAATTTCTTCATCCAGGGAAGCAACTGTCTGGCGTATATAATTATTCAGTTCATTCTGATTGTTAATCAGATTATTAACAAAGCGGTCACCACTAAAAATAAATACCGCAGCAATAGCTACAGTAATTCCCAATCCGACCAGGAATTCCTGTTTTCTTTCTTCCCTTAACTCTTCGCGCCAGGGTAATAAATTGATATTCGCCATGGTTAAAATCCCCTGATGGCAAGCCCACAGGCTAGCATTAGAGATGCGGCATCATTATGTAACTGTTTACTATTCACTTTCTTGTTGACTGCCATCTTTGCAAACGGATTTGCCACCACAGTGGTGGTACTTAAATCTTCCTGAACCATTTCAGCCAGACCCGAAGTCGCAGCTGTGCCTCCTGCAAGCACCAATAAGTCAACATCATTATACTGACTTGAAGAAAAGAAAAATTGCAATGTACGGCCAATCTGCTCGCTCATTTCACGCACAAAGGGTTTCAGAACATCCTCTTCATATCCCTCTGGCAGATCTGCATTGAGTAAAGCCGTTTCTGCTTCAGCGGGGGAAAGGCCATAGCGAGCCTGTATTTCACTGGAAAGGCGCGAACCGCCAAAGACCTGCTCTCTGGTATAAATAGAAATACCATCGCGCATAATATACATGGTTGTCATGGAGGCGCCGATATCAATGATAGCGGCAAGTCCTTCTTTATCCAGATCCATCTGCTCACACATCAAAGCGTAAGCCCTTTCCATGGCATAGGCCTCGATATCTACCACTTTTGCCTCATAGCCACCAATTTCCAGAGCCGCTACTCGAGCATCAACATTTTCTTTTTTACAGGCGGCGAGCAAAACTTCCACCATCTCCGGGTCTTTTTCCGAAAGTCCCTGACGCTCAAAATCAATTAATACTTCTTCCAGAGGATAGGGAATATATTGATCCGCCTCCAGTGCGATCTGCGTTTCCATTTCCGTGTCACTCATGGAAGCGTTCATTTCAATAGACTTGGTAATAACAGCGGATCCGGAAACGGCGACTGCCGCTTTATCAGTAGAGGCATCTACCAGCGCAGCCAGCTTCAGCATGGTTTCACCAACAGCATCAAGATTGGCAATATTTTTTTCCACGACAGAACCTTCAGGCAGCGGCCTGTTGGCATAACACTCAACCTTGTACTTGGAACCCGACTTTGACAACTCCAGCAATTTTATTGAACTGGAGCTGATGTCTATACCAAGTAAGCCATTGTTCTTTTTAGCTAAGAAACTGACCAAGTTGTCTCCCCGAATAAAATATAGGCCCGCTCTGAATCAATCTTAAATCTTTATGCACACCGGTTTTGCTGTAAGAATATGATTCGAAACTACCGGAAATATACCTTTTACTCTTTATTAAAGTCTGGCACGTTAATCAATTTAATCATTAATTTCAAGCAATTATCGCATTTTTTTACAAATTACATTAATTTGCTATCCAGTTCACAAAAGTAGTGTCGAGCACTTCACATTTTGCCGAAAGTGAAAG
>Ga0255773_10001197_pt1 | contig 26713 bp, 25 predicted proteins | sample 011ome_17_FD_179971 | JGI IMG/M metagenome (GOLD analysis project Ga0255773, IMG submission 179971) | Coastal salt marsh microbial communities from the Groves Creek Marsh, Skidaway Island, Georgia - 011502XT metaG (version 2) | ecosystem: Environmental > Aquatic > Marine > Intertidal zone >...
TCTACTGAGGCTGTACCAACATTTAAAAACTTAACAGGTGTTCAATCCTTAACAGTAACTGGAGCTGGAGACTATCGTTTTGATAACCTTCAGTCTGCTGGAAATATTGTATTGAATAACGATTCAGCTAAAACTACAATTGTACACTTTGGTTCTTTAACTAGCTATTCAAGTATAACTGATGATGCTGGAACAGCTAACACTGTTAGCATGCCAAATGCAAAAGAATTTCATTTAACTTCTCTTGGAGTACTTCCCAATAGCGCACTTACTCTTACAATTGATGAGGGTGGTGTATTGGCGCATGGATTAACAGGTAAAAAAGCTGATGGTACAGATGATACTATCACTCTTTCATTGAATGGTCCTAAGTCTGTAACTCTAAGCACTATTGTTGATGGATCTATTACTGCTGCTAATGTTGAAACATTAAATGTTTCTGGATTCAGAGGTTCTTTTGACATCAATGCTGGAGTTGAAAATTTAACTATTGATGGTGCAGTTACTCTTGATATTGCTGGCGCATCTGATCTTGTTACTTTAAATGTAACTGGAGCTTTAGATTCTGACCCAACTTTATCAACTGCTGACACCGCAGGACCTGGTGTGGGCGTTACATCTGCTCACATAGATTTAACTGATATTACCTTAGCTGGTGTATTAGGAGCTGTTAGCATTTCAGAAGCACCAAAAGTTGCTACAATTGCAATTACAGCTGACTTGAATGGAGCAGCGCTAACTGTTGATGATCTTGATGATTTAACTTCAATCACTACAAAAGGCGCAAAAATTGGAAATGTAACTTTCCAAGATAATGATGAAATCACTGTTGCTGAGTTTGCTCACACAACTGAGACTTCAGCTGCAACTGTACTTGGTGTTACTGTATCAGTTACTGGAAACACTAACTTAGAAACTTTTCATTTCTTCGCTGATGATGTTAAAAGTTTAACGCTTCAAACTAATGCTAAGCTCTCTAAAATTGATTTTACTGGATTAAAAGATCTTGGTGGAGCAACTACAGCTACAGTTTTAGTAAGTGGAAACAAACTTTCAGCTTCAGCTGTTGCTGATGCTTATGATGCAACTCCCGCAACTTCAGATACAGGTAAATATACTTCTACTTCAGGTATGTCTACACTTAAAACGTATCTTACCGCTGCTATGGCTGCAACTGGAGCTAAAAACATTGGAGTATATTTTGACACTCTTGAAGGTGTTACTGAGCAATTAACTTCAGTAACAACAGCTTATACCACAAAATCTCATACTGATTCTGTTTCAGGCACAGGATTAAATGCGGTTGCTTATTCAGTTACAACTGCTGAATCTGGTAAAACTGTAAGAGAAACAGAAACATGGCTTTTTGATACTAACGAAAATGCACTTTATGCAACTAAACCTCTTAATAGTGGTGAAGGAGTAAGTGTTACATATGGAGGTGTTGAAGCAACATATGTTCAAGGTACAAGTCCTGCTATTTCTACTGTAGCTGACATAGTAGCTGCAATCAATAATGATACTACTACTTTTGGAAGTGGTATTACAGTTACAGCTGGTCTTGATGCAGAAGCAGTTTCTAGAAATGTATTAAGCTATACAACAAGTACTGGAACTGATGCAATTACAGCTTCTACTGGTACAATTCTTTATTCTTTTGGAACTGCAACTGGAACTGTAACTATTGGATATGCGTCAACTACTGCAGATATTGCTTCACAATTAGCAGATGCCATTACTAATACTGTTGTATCTGGTGTAGAGTACGGAGCTTCTGCTTCTGGTAAAGTTATTACGATCACAAGAATGATCACTAATACTAATAAAGTAGATAAAGGTATCAATACTTCTGATTTTCCAGATATTGCAATTACCTTAAATGATTCAACTACAGTTGACTTTTCTGCTAACACTACAACTAACTCTACTGGAGCAGATTCAGACTTCTTCATCTCTTTCACACAATCAAATGTGAACGCTTTGAGAGTTACTGTTAAAAACAATAGCATAGCTGTTGCATTATCAGCTGTAGTTACTGCAGTTTCTCCAGGTGGTGCATTAGCAGATACTCAAGGGCCTACTGAATTAGTAAGTGGGACTAATATGGCTGCTAATACAAATTATGATGCTTCATTCAGTGAAATTTCAAATGTTACTGCCGCATCAACAACTACTAAAAATAGAGTTAGCTGGTTAGGTTAATCTATTTTATTTAATTATAAACCCCCTGTTTTCTAGGGGGTTTTTTTATTTTTATAAAGATGAAAGTATTTAAGGAAAATATAATAGGGATTCTATTTATAATAATTTTATTATCTATAGGTTTAATTCCTAATTATGGAGCTTTAGATAGGATTGCGCCTCAATGGTTATGTTTAAGCATCTTAAATTTTCTAGGTATTACAATTGTATTTTCAAACAAAAAATACGATAACGATTTAAAAAATATTTTAAATTTTAAACCTTTAATTTTTCTTTTATTTTTTGTTTTTTGGGGATTTTTATCATATTTCTATGCAATAAACTCTGAAGAAGTAATTGTTAAAGGCGTAAGATGGATTAACATTCCAATTTCGATAATAGTAACTTCCTTATTTTTAAAAAGTTTTAATTTTAATCCTTTTAAATTAATTTCAGTATTATTCAGCATATACTTATTAATTGAATTATATTTTTCTTACAGCACATATTTTCAAATTATAGAAATTTCTAATTATGACTTCTCTCTTGCAAATCTTTTAAAAGGTTCAACTGCAAATAAGAATATTACAGCAGCATCTATACTTATTAAAACACCATTTATTTTCTTTTTGATTCAAAATTCAAAGCATTTAATTTTCAAAATATCCTTATCTATAATATCTTTTTCAGTTTTTTATCTTGTTTTACTTTTAAGTGCGAGGGCATCTATAATTTCAACATTAATAATTTTAATATTATTATTAATTACATATTTATGGAAATATCGATTTAAGATAAATCAAAATAATTTATTATCTGTATTATGTATTATACTACCATTTTTTTTCGCGTTTTCTTTATTTCAATTACAATATTCAAATAATAATACAGCTTCTATCCAGTCAAGAATTTCAACAATAAATGAAGAAGATACCTCTGTTCAGCAAAGATTAAGGTATTATAATCATTCTATAAAACAACTTATCTCAAGCCCATTATTTGGAGTTGGAATGGGAAATTGGAAAATTAAATCTATTGACTATGATAAAGAAAACATTAACGGATATGTTGTTCCATATCATACTCATAACGATTTTTTAGAATTTGGAGCAGAATTAGGTATAATAGGTGTTTTTTCATATTTATTAATTTTTTTCTATTCATTTCGTATACTTTTTAAAAAAATTATAAATGAAGAAAAGTTTACTTATTTCACCCCTTCTTTATTGCTATTGTTATGCGGAATAATTTATTTAGTGGATGCAAATTTGAATTTTCCACATGCTAGGCCTGTAATACAAATTCCATTTGCTGTACTATTTTCTTTATTATTTTATACCACATCTATAAAAAATGAAAATATTTAAAGCTTTATTAATAATAATTTTTCCACTTATAATATATTCTAATTACATCATTTGGAATAGTTATGTTATCCAAACCTCTGCAATTACAGACTTTAATACTAGAACATATAATAGTGACACTTATCAAAAACTAATGGTATTAAATATTAATTTTCCAAATTTATCAGCAACTTCATTCCCTATGTATGGACTTTTGGCAATGTATCATATAGCTTTTGAACAATATTCTGACGCACTAGAAACCTTAAATAATAATAAAGATTCAAATCCATTTCTTAGAGTAAAAGAATCTTTAAAAGCAGACGTATTTCATACTCTTGGATTAAGGGATAGTGCATTTTATTATTCCAAAATAGCTCATGAAAATCTACCAAAAAACACTAGACATTATCAACAATATTTAACAGAATTAGTAAATCAAAAAGAAATCGATACAATTAAAAAAATTTTTAATGAAAGTAATGCTAAACACAACCCACAATACTGGACAATATTTTTATCCTCAGTAATAAATATTAGGGATAAAAATGATAAAGAAATAGACAGTATAGCAATAGAGGCCTTAAGAAAATTCAAGGGAAATTCCGAAATAAAAGCTATTGCTTCTTTTATTTTATATGGACAGGAAAATGTTATTAAAGCAGCTGAGCTTTTTGATGAAGGGATTATGCTTTTTGAAAATAATAATTTTAATGAGGCTTCCAAAAAATTTATTGAAGCATCAATTTTAAACCCTTTAGACTACAAATATTTTGAAAACGCAGGAATGTCATTAATTAAAGCAGCTGATTTTAATGGGGCTATACCATATTTTGAAAAAGTTATTTTTTCAAAAGAAATTGATAGACCTAATGATGGTAAATCAGAATTTGGAATAGGTCTATGTTATAAAGAAATAGGTGAAAATGAATTAGCTTGTAAATTTTTAAATGAATCTATGAAGATGAATTACAGAGCAGCATTTAATATTTTTTCTTCAAATTGTAATTAATTAATTATCAAATAAAGGGCTGTAAAAAATAATAAGTGTATCATCTGAATTATTAAAGTAGAATAAAAATGACTTTTTATTTTTTCATTTATAATATGGTGTAAATGAGATTTGTCTGCTATAAATGGAGATTTTCCTTCTTTAATTCTCAAAAAGAATACCCTTAGTAAATCAATAAGTGGGTAAAATAAAACTAAAATAGAAAATAATGTTTTATTCATTAATAATTCGGCTTTAAACTCAAATTTGTCACCAAGCAATGACAGAATATAAATTATAGTTAAAGTACCTAGTAGCATTGAACCTCCATCTCCTAAAAACACCTTTCTTTTTTTTTTAAAATTAAAATAATATAAAGGCAGCATAGAGGCAATTAATATAAGTCCAAGTGGAGAAATACTGGTTAAGCCAGCACTAAAAACCTCTATTATTAAAAAAACTTTTACTACCTCAGTTATAGCAAGTCCATCTATGCCGTCAATAAAGTTTATGGCATTGACCACTATTAAAAAAACAAAAACAGTAGTGGCTTGAGCTAGAAGCCAGGGAACTTCATTTAAACCAAACAGACCATGGTAATTTGAAATGACATAACCCTGATCAATAAGGATTTTAGCAACTATAATTTGTAAAAGAAATTTAAGCTTAAAATCAGCATTATACAGATCATCATATACCCCGATTACAAACATTATTCCAAGAGGGATAAAAAGAGAATAATCAAAAAGTTCAATTCCCTGGGAATAATAATAAATCGACATTAATAGGACAGTTAAAAAAATACCGATACCTCCTGTTCTAGTAGCTAGTGTTTTATGAGAGCTACGATGATTAAAATCATCAAAGCGATTGTAATGGATAAAAAGTTTTTGTATTGCAAATTGAAGTAAGGTTGCAATAATAAATGTTATTATAAATAAAGATACTTCCATAGAGTAAAGATAGAATTTATTAATTTTTGGTCTTAGATAAAAGTAGTATTTTAGTTTTATAAATTTTTCCGATGGCTAAAACCCAATCAAAAAAGTTTAATTCATTCCACTTACTATCTTCAATTCTTCTAATTGGTTATTTGTGTTTGGGATTTGTTCCAAACCTTTATGCGGTAGATAAAATAGCTCCTCAGTGGGTAGGGATGACACTTTTAAATTTGCTTAGTCTTTCTGTTTTTTTTTTCTTTAGAAAATCAATTAAACAGACCACCTGGAAAGTTCTTACACCTTATTTATCGCGTTTTTACATTGGTTTTATTATTTGGGCAGGACTTTCTTACTTCTATGCTATAAATTCCACAGAAGTACTTGTAAACATTACCCGGCAAGTTAATGTGCTGCTTATGTTCCTTTCGATGGCAATCTTTCTTTTTAATTTTAAAAATAAATCACATTTTATTTCCTGGATACTTTCAATCATCTTATTGGTTGAAATTTATGCTGTTCTATCTGAAGCACTTCAGATGATAAATACCACTGGAGTAATTAGTTCAGGTTCACTTAAAGGGGTAACTGCAAATAGAAATATTACCGCATTTTCCATAGCAATTAAAATTCCTTTTATCCTTTATTTAATAGGATCAATTAAGAAAACAAGCTATAAAGTTTTACTTACCTTCATTATTTTTTTGGCTCTACTGTCTCTTTCAATGATTCAGTCAAGGGCTTCATTTATCGCTGTAGGTCTCATTATAGCGGGCTATAGTGTATTACAAATGGTTATTTGCCTAAAGCATACAAAAAACACAAAACCCTTACTAAGTATAGGCTATATTTTAGTTCCCCTTCTGCTTGCTATTACAATAAATCAAACGGTAATTGCAAGTAAAGGGGCTGATGCTGTTTCAAGGGCTGCAACTATTTCTTTAAATACAAATGACGGCTCGGTAAATCTACGATTACGGTATTATCGGGATGTGATTACCCACCTTACCTCTAATCCTGTTTTTGGAACGGGTCTGGGGAATTGGAAATTAAAATCCATCGATTACGATTCAAAAAATATTAAAGGGTATGTAGTTCCTTATCACGCCCATAACGATTTTATCCAGCTAGGAGCAGAACTGGGAATCATTGGTTTTTTACTTTATCTAGGAGTTTTTCTATGGGCGGTTTATTATGTTTTTATTTTTATTCGTTTTTCTAAAAATAGTATTGAAGAGAAAACTTTTGTTTTTCTGCTTTTAGTTGCACTTGGAGTCTATTTTGTGGATGCTAATTTGAACTTCCCGATTGCCCGCCCTCAAGTTCTTGTAGTTTGGGCAGTAATTATGGCTCTTATTTTAATCTATCATCAAAAATATAAAGAAGCTATAGAGCCTCATAAAACCAAACCATTTCTAACCCCTGTTTTTTTATCACTAGCCTTTATTTGTTTATTGCCCAGTTTAGTGGTTACAAACAAAGTCTACAAGTCTTTAAAGGGGCAAATGTTTTTATTACAGGATTTTAATTCTAATGAGTTTAATGTTCCTTTAAATCAAGTGGATAATATAGTGCCTGATATGCCTAATATTACAGTAACCACCATTCCCATAAACGCTATTAAAGCTAGGTATTATGTCAATGCCAAACAGTACGATAAAGCCCTAGCTCTTTTAGACAAAGGAGTAAAAGCAAATCCGTATTTATTCTATTCTGAAATTCTTAAAAGTCAGATTTTCGAAGAAAAAGGCCAGATTGATAGCGCAATGGTTTATGCCAAAAAGGCTTTTTTTGGTCTTCCAAATAATGACTTGCATGCAATAAGGCTAATTAATCTAATAAAACTTAAAAGAGACCGAAAATCTTTAGAAGAGGGCTTTGAGCTACTTACTTATAAAAAAAATGAGTACAATTGGAAAAATTATCTCATTACAGCCAGTGACCTATACCCACCTAAAGATAACCTTCTTATAGAGCGCGCTAAAAAAGCAACTGAGCTTTTTCCATCTAATCTAGAGTTTCAAGGGCTCTACCTTAAAATAGCTTTAGGATCCAGCGCGGTCAATTTAGCAAGTCAGTTTTCAGCACAAGGACTTGAGTTTTTTAACAAACAGGATTTTATTAGTGCAGCTCAGCAGTTTGAAAAAGCTTTTGAGGCCAACCCCCTAGACTATGCGCACTTTGAAAATGCAGCTATGGCTAATTATTTGATAGGTAACCTAGAAAAGGCAGAAGAGCAAATAGATGTAGTAATAAATGATCTTAACCCACTTAACGGAAAGTGTGAATACATCAAAGCCCTTATTTTTATTAAAATGGGGGATCCCATAGGAGCCTGTCCGCTTCTCGCTACAGCAAGAGACACAGGATTTTCTCAGGCAGCGGGTACTTTTGATCAGTATTGTAGATAGAAAATGGTTTCTTAATTTTTATTATTATCACTTTGTGTTGGAACTTAAAACTCTTTTAAGTTATTGACTATTTATTTGTTGATTGTTTTATTGACTTTCCTTTCCTAATTAAAACCAAATACTAAAAAAACTTGATAAATAGTTTGTTTTATTAGTTAATACTAAGTACTTTTGGTACTAGTTAATGTTACGAATTTCATTTGATAAAAGTTTAAGCCCCCTTAATGAATTGGTTAAACCGATTGTTTTAAGGGGTTTTATTTTAAAAACAAAAAATGCTTGGTGAATTAATCACTTCTAAAACTCGTCTTAGACTACTGATAAAGTTCTTTATCTCCCAGGCCAATCGGGGTTATCTAAATGGGCTTGCCACCGAAATGGGGGAATCCACCAATGCCATTCGAAAAGAACTCAATCACCTGCAAGGTGCCGGTTACTTAGAAAAAGTTAAAGTTGATAATAAAGTAGAGTACAAGGCCAATATCAAGCACCCACTATTTGAAGTGATGCAAAAAGTGGTTTTTAAGCACCTTGGTTTAGAGGATGTGGTAGAGACAGTTCTGGAGCGCATGGGAGATGTGGATCAAATAATTTTAGTTGGAGATTATGCCAAAGGAAATGATTCCGGGCTAATTGAAGTGTTTTTAATCGGCCAAGGCCTTAACATGGAATATATTGCTCAACTAGAAGATAAAATAGAAGATCTAATCGGCCGAAAGGTGAGTTTTTATCTGGCTTCAAAATTTTTAGCCGACCGAGAACATATTGTACTATTTAATTCAAAAGACAAATGATATCTATAGAAAGTCAGGAACGCCCTTGGGGACGATTTTTTGTTTTGCATAATGAGCCCAATTATAAGCTTAAGCGAATAGAAGTGGATCCAGGAGGTCGTCTTTCTTATCAGTACCATCATAAGCGCTCTGAGGCTTGGACTATTGTTGAAGGAATTGGAACAATTACACTTGATGGAGATATCAAAGACTATTCAAAAGGTGAAACAGTTTTAATTCCTCAAGGGGTAAAACACCGTATTGAAAATAAGGCTTTAGAAAAAGTAGTTTTTATAGAGGTCCAAACAGGGACCTATTTCGGTGAAGACGATATTGTTCGAATTGAAGACGATTATAATAGAGTATAAATGAGTAAGCCTAAAGCGATTATTGTCTCAGGTTATTTTAATCCTCTTCACAAAGGGCATTTGGAGCTTTTTGAAAAAGCAAAGGGAGCTGGGGATGAGCTTTGGGTGATTGTAAATAGTGATCTTCAAAGAAATCTTAAAGGCAGTAAAGAATTTATGGATGAAACTGAGCGACTTCTAATTGTTAGCGCCGTTGGAATAGTAGATAAAGCCCTTATCTCAATTGATATGGATAAAACCCAATGTGCTACCCTTGCAGATTTAGCAGATAAGTATTCTGATAAGTATGAGCTCTACTTTGCAAACGGAGGAGATCAAGATAATGATTCCATACCAGAGGTACCAGTTTGCAAAGAAAGAGGAATAGGACTTTTAGATGGGCTTGGAGATAAGATTCAGTCTTCCTCGTGGCTATTAAAAAACTATAATTATGAAAATTGAAAATATTTGTTGTATTGGCGCAGGCTATGTAGGAGGGCCTACAATGTCAGTAATTGCACTAAAAAATCCACAAATAACAGTCACTGTAGTTGATATAAATAAAGATAGAATTGATGCTTGGAACGGTCCTTTAGACAGTTTGCCGATATTTGAACCTGGTTTATCTGAGATTATTGCGCAAACGCGTGGAAAGAATTTATTTTTTTCTACGGATATAGATTCAGCTATAAAAAAGGCAGAAATGATTTTTATTTCTGTAAATACGCCTACTAAATCATATGGTGAAGGTAAAGGGTTTGCTTCAGATCTAACTTATATAGAACAGTCTGCAAGACATATAGGAAGGGTAGCAAATACAGATAAAATTATTATAGAAAAATCAACACTTCCTGTTCGTACAGCTGAGAAAATCAAAGATGTGCTTGATGCTGAGTCTGGGGACAATAAATTTGAAGTATTATCAAATCCAGAGTTTTTAGCCGAAGGAACTGCAATTGATGATTTATTAAATGCAGATCGTGTTTTGATAGGAGGAGATGAAACAGATTCTGGGAAAAAGGCAGTTGATGCATTAGTAAGTATTTATAATAGTTGGCTGCCTAAAGAAAGAATCCTTACAACTAATGTATGGTCTTCTGAACTTTCAAAATTAGCAGCAAACGCAATGTTAGCTCAGCGGGTTTCATCTATAAATAGTTTATCAGCTCTTTGTGAAAAGACAGGGGCAAACATAGATGAATTATCTAAGGCGATAGGAATGGATTCTAGAATAGGCCCAAAATTTTTAAAAGCTTCTGTTGGCTTTGGAGGGAGTTGTTTTCAAAAAGATATTTTAAATCTGGTATATCTATGTAAATACTATGGTTTAGAAGAGGTAGCTGAATATTGGCATCAAGTTGTTAAAATTAATGATTACCAAAAGCAAAGATTTGCAAAAAAAATAATAGAGGGATTAAATGGAACAGTAAAGAATAAAAAAATTACAATTCTTGGTTGGGCTTTTAAAAAAGACACTAATGATTCAAGGGAATCATCTTCAATCTATGTAACTCATTATTTACTGGAAGAAGAAGCCGAAATCCATATTTATGATCCAATGATTAAAAAAAATCAAATACTCCAGGACCTTAATTATTTATGGGATTCCTTGGAAGTTTCTAAAAATTTAAAAGAAAAATATTTAGAAAAAATAAATGTACACAAAGATTATTCAAACGCGATTGAAAAATCTTTTGCTATTGCAATTTTAACAGAATGGGATGAATTTAAAAATTATAATTGGAATGAAATAGTATCAAAATTGATGAAGCCAATTAGAATTTTTGATGGAAGAAGACTACTAAATAAATCAAAAAATACTTACATTATTGGATCATGATTAAAAAATATTATTCTAAAATAAAACCAGAAATTCTACTTCATTTAGTTTCAGACATTAATACCCTAAATAAAGAGAGAATTGATATCGCACCGGAAAAGGAATATCTACAATTGGCACTTTTAAAGTTAAAAAAGGGTAAAACTTTTAAACCTCATAAACATTTAATTAAAGAAAAGGTTACTGATATAGCTCAAGAATCTTGGTTTGTTTACAAAGGAAGTGTTGAATGTATTTTTTATGATTTAGATGATAAAATTCTAGTAAAAGAAATAATTAAAGAAGGTCAACTTTCAATGACTTTTCGAGGGGGACATAATTACAGAATACTTCATGACAATACACTTGTATTAGAATATAAAACAGGACCATATTTAGGTGTTGAAAATGATAAAAAATTTATAAAATGAAAAAAGCATTAATTACAGGAATTGCAGGCCAGGATGGAAGTTATTTAGCAGAATATTTGATAAATAAAGATTATGAAGTACATGGTATCGTAAGAAGAAATTCTACACCTGAACACCAATCTTCAAGAATAGATTCAAACACAAAAAATCTTTATACTCATTATGGTGATTTATCTGATATATCTTCTCTAAATAAAATCTTACTTGAAGTTCAGCCTGATGAGATATACAATTTGGCAGCTCAAAGTCATGTAAGGATAAGTTTTGACATTCCACAATATACAGCACAAACCAATGCATTGGGGGTTTTAAATTTGTTAGAGGCTTACAAACAATCATCACCTAAATCCAAATTCTACCAAGCAAGTTCTTCTGAAATGTTTGGAAGTTCTGTTGATGAGGATGGATTTCAAAGGGAGACAACTCCATTAAATCCTGTTAGCCCATATGGATGCGCTAAGGTTTTTGCCTATAATATTTGTCGAAATTATAGAAATGCCTATGGACTTCACATTGTTAATGGAATTTTATTTAATCATGAGTCTCCGAGAAGAGCCAGTAATTTTGTCACAAATAAAGTTGTAAAATCTGCTGTTGAAATAAAGAAAGGTTTAAGAAATATTTTAGAATTAGGAAATATGGACTCTTATAGAGATTGGGGACATTCAAAGGATTATGTAAAGGCAATGCATATGATTATTAATCACAATAAACCTGATGATTTTGTGGTAGCAACGGGTAAAACTAATTCGGTTAGAGATATGGTAAATTTTGTTTTCAAAAGTTTAGAATTAGACCCTTTAAAATATGTAAGACAAAATCCAAAATATTTAAGACCTGAAGAATTGAAATACTTGAGAGGTGACTGCTCAAAACTAAAAGAAACATTTAATTGGGAGCCTGAATATAATTTCGAATCCTTAATGGATGAAATGATTGAATTTTGGATGAAAGAAATAAACTAAAAAATGAAACTACATTTAGGATGTTGGCATAGATTTATCCCAGGGTTTATCCATATTGATTTATGCGATATGGAGCACATTGATTATAAATCAGATATTGGGAATCTAAAATTTATTGATAATGAAACTGTAGACTATATTTATTGTTCTCATGCTTTAGAATATAAAAATTTTGATGAATGTAAGGTAGTTCTTAAAGAATGGTTTAGAGTTTTGAAAAGAGGAGGAATTTGTAGAATTGCTGTTCCTGATTTTGAAAAATTAATTGAACTTTATAATAGAACAAAAGACATTGATAAAATAATAGGTCCTTTATACGGTAAAATGGGATTAAATGAAGAAATTATTTATCACAGATGTGTTTTTGATTTTCAAAAATTAAAGAATTTATTAATTGAGATGGGCTTTATTTCTATTAAAAGATATGATTGGAGGGTTACCGATCATGCAAATATAGATGATCATTCTCAAGCCTATTTTCCACACATGGATAAAGAAAACGGATTACTCTTAAGTTTAAATATTGAAGCACATAAATTATGAGTTTTGAAATAGTCGTCGAATTTGAAAAAAAGATTTCAAATTATTTTGGTGCACCCTATGCTGTTGCAGTTGATTCTTGCACACATGGAATTGAATTATGCTTAAGATTACTTAATGTTAAAATTATTAAAGTTCCTGTGAGAACTTATATTTCAATACCATTTCTAGCTCATAAACTAGGGATTGATTTAAATTGGAGTCAAGAGCCTTGGCAAGATTTTTATTTTTTGACAAATGATATTATAGATGCTGCAGTACTTTGGAAAGAAAAAAGCTATATAGATGGAAAATTTATGTCAATTTCATTTCAATATCAAAAACATTTAAATCTAGGCAGAGGTGGAATTATATTATGTCCTGATAAAAAATCTTATGTTCAATTAAAAAAAATGTCATATGACGGAAGGTTGCCTTTAATTCCTTGGAGAGAACAAAATATAGATACAATTGGATATCATTATTATATGACACCAGAAACAGCTGAATTGGGACTTATTAAATTACCTGAAGCAATAAAAAAGCCACCTAGAATATGGAAATATGAAGATTGGCCTGATTTATCAAAAATGTTAGTTTTTAACAATGAATGAAAAAAAAATTTTAGTAATTGGCGGAGCAGGATTTATAGGATCTAATCTAATAAAATCATTAATTAAAAATAAAAAAAACAAAGTAGTGTCTTTGGATAACTATTCAACAGGTAGTATTAAAAACCATTTTGAAAATGTTGAATATTTTAATGGAGAAGCAAAAAAAATTAATACGATTATAAAAATTAAACCTCATTTAATTTTTCATTTGGGGGAATATTCCAGAGTTGAAAAAAGTTTTGAAGACATAGATATTGTATTTGATAATAATTATCTATCTATTTACCCTGTTTTAAAATTTGCAAATGACAACCAGTCCAAATTAATTTATTGTGGAAGCAGCACTAAATTTGATGTAGAGAAAGGATTTTCCTTATCACCCTATACATGGACTAAATCAATTAATTCGGAGTTAATTAAAGCCTATTCTAACTGGTTTAATATTAAATATGCGATTGTATATTTTTATAATGTTTATGGTCCAAATGAACTTGAGGACACATATGGCACTTTAATAGGGAAATTTAAAAAAGCAATGAGAGAAGGAAAAACCTTAAAAGTTGTTTTACCTGGAACTCAAAAAAGAAATTTTACTCATGTTAATGACATAGTTGATGGTTTAATTTTAATTTCAAAAAGTGGAGAGGGGGATAACTTTGGTATTGGGTGTGAAAAATCTTATTCAATTATTGAAGTTGCAAAAATGTTTGGTGGAAATTTTCAAGTTTTAAAGGAAAGAAAAGGAAATAGATCAGATAGTAAATTAGTAATTGATAAAACAAAAAAATTAGGGTGGACTGCAAAACATAATTTACCTAATTACATTAATCAACTTAAGGTAAATGATTGGATTGATAATTAAAAATCATTTTAAAAATATTTCAAAAATTGGAATAGGCAATTTTATATATCTAGCCCTTAATTTCTACATAATTAAATATTTAACCACACATTACAACATAGAAAAATTTGGAGAATATTCTTTAATTGTTGCTTTTTCATCAATTGTTTTTATTCTAATTCAAACTATTACTTCTTCAATAGGACCATTTTTAAAAAAAGGATTTTTTGAAGAAAAGGAATTAAAAATTCAATTTATAAATCTATTAGTATATATAAATGTCATATTTCTGATAGTTTCTTTTATATTATTTCTATTAGGAATGAATCATCAAGTAAAATATATAGATCAAATTATATTATCTGTTTTTCTTGGATTATCAATATCTATAAATATGGTTTTAAATAGCTTTAATTTAATTAAGGGTTATATAAACAGATATTTAATTTTTAATCTTTTAAGTTTTATTCTCAGGGCAATTATAATTTCAGCACTAATATTTTTAAAAATTCATATTTCTATCATTAAAATCATTCAATTATTTATTATTTCAAATTTTTTAACCTCTATAATTTCAATAGTTCAATTTGATCGAAATTTTAAAATTGAATTTTCATTATTTGAAATAAATTCTAAGTTTTTTAAAAAATATATTGAATATTCAAAATTTATATTAGTAGGTAATATTATTGGATGGGCCAATAATTTCTTTGATAAATTTATTTTAGGTAAAATTCAATCAACTAGTATGGTTGGTGTTTATAGTCTTCAATATCAATACTCATTTTCTATTTTAAATCAACTTAGTCAAATAATAGGACAATTTTTTAATTCGATTTATTGGAATAGAAATTACATTAAAAATCAACAGAATAAAATTATGATCCTAATTAGGAATCTAACATTTTTATTTATCGTTTGTAGTTTATTAATTATGATGATTCCTAATGGATTAATTGATTTTCTAATTCAAATTGTAAGTAGTGAAAGTTTTCTAGGATATAATTGGAATTATAAGTTTATTTTAATTGGTGGACTTTTTTTTATGGGGGCTCAAATTATTGCTAACCCATTATTTGAAATTGGTAAGATTAAAAGTTTGATTCAAAATCAAATAATAGTATTTGTCATATTTATCTCCTTATCTATTTTTTTGACAATTAATTATAATATAACGGGTTTGGCTATAGCAATTATGATTTCTAATATATTTTATTACTGTTTAAATATTAGATCTAACATTTATAATCAATAATTATGAAATTAATAATCAGGAATAAAGGGGGGTTTGGAAATCAACTATTTATTTATGCCTTCTATTTGTTTTTAAAAAATAAATTTCCTAATCATAAAATTGTTATTGAAAATATAAGTGGATTTTTAAGAAATAAATTTGTCTATTGGCACATACAAACAAATAGACCATTATTAAATAATTTTTTTAACATAAAAAGATCAAATATTCTTGATACTCTAAAAGTTTATTTTTCAAGAATTAGTTCAGCTTCAAAATTTATTAAAATAAATTATTTTTTAGGCGATAAGACAAATTGGGATGAAGCTAATTTTTTAAATGATACTATAATAGAGGGGTATTTTCAAAATTATTCTTTATTCAAAGACCAATTACTATTAGTCAAAGATCAACTAAATAAAATAGTGTTTAATGAAAATGAAAGATTAGAAAATGATATAGCCATTCAAATTAGAGCGAATGATTATAATTATAAAATAGATTTAAATTATATTAGAAATGCAATTTCAAAATTTGAGTCAATCAACAAGGATCAAATTTATATTTATTCTGACAACCTAAATTGGTGTGAAAAAAATTTAAATTTTATAAAAAACAAAGTCCTAATAAATTCTGGTAATGATATTAATGATTTGTTTTTATTATCAAGACATGTAAATGTTATCTTAACAATTGGAACTTATGGATGGTGGGGTGCTTTTTTAGGAGCTGAAAACAAAAGAGTTATATATCCAAAAAATAAAATCCATGATAAGAAATTTTACCCTAATAATTGGGAATCTATATGAAGAAAAAAATATTAATTTTTGGAAATTTTTATGAAGGAAATTTAGCTTTTGAACTTTTTCAAATATTAAAAAATAAAAATGATTTTTTAGTCGATGATTTTAATAGGATCAAGATTTTAGAACCATTTTACTCAAAGTATTTAAATCTAATTTTCAGGTTTTCTTTTTCAAAGGTTTCTATACTTTTTTTAAATTTTTTTTTACTAATAAAAATACAATTATACAAGCCTAAATATTTTATAGCTATTAAAGGTTTGAACATTTTACCACTTACATTAAAATTGTTTCCTAGTGATGTAATGAAAATTAATTGGAATTTAGATGATTTCGATAACATGAAAAACTCCAATAATCAACTTATTGAATCTATAAAACAATATGATTTGATTATTTCTCCTAAAAAGGAATTATTTGATAGATATAAAAGTATTGGTGCTAAAAAGCTATTGTTTATTGAAAACTATTATTTAAACTCTTACCATACGGATTTAAAATTAAAAAAAATATATAATATATCTTTTGTAGGATCATGGAGTAAAAAAAGAGAAAGATTTATACGATCTGTTTCAAAAAAATACAAAGTTCATGTATTTGGAAACTCTTGGTCCAAAATTAAGATTAATAAAAATTTGGTTTGTAATGAAAATGTAGAACAACATCAATATGTAGAAATTGTAAATAAAAGTAAAATATCTTTAAATTTTTTTACTGATGAAAATAATGACACATCAAATCTTAGGTTATTTGAAGTGCCTGCATGTAAAGGATTAATACTATCAGAATTTTCAAAACGTGCTTCAGAAATTTTAACTCCAAATAAGGATGCATTTTTTTTTAAAAATGAAAACGAATTAATTGAAAAAATCAGTTTCATTTTGAATATGAAAGAAATTGAATTAAATAAGATTAGGATAAATGGATTTAAAAAAATAAAAAGTTTTGATCTAAACTATAGGATTGAAGAGGTATTAAACGTAATAATATAAAAAAATGAAGACTGTAATTTTAGCTGGTGGATACGGCACTAGATTAAGTGAAGAAACTATTGTAAAACCTAAACCAATGGTTGAAATTGGTGGTAGACCAATAATTTGGCATATAATGACACATTATTCAAAGTTTGGTTTTAATGACTTTATAATCCTGTTAGGATATAAAGGATATATTATTAAAGAATACTTTGTTAATTATTTTTTACATAATTCTGATTTTATTGTTGATTTAGATAACAATAATGTAGAAATTTTAAATAAACAAAATCTCAAATGGAAAGTTACTTTAGTAGATACAGGGTTGAATACAATGACAGGGGGAAGGGTAAAAAAAGCACAAAAATATATTGATGAAGACACATTTATGCTAACGTATGGAGATGGATTAATTGATTTAGACATAAATGAATTAGTAAATTTTCATAAAAGTCATGGAAAAGCTATGACTATGACAACATCTCAGCCTGACGGAAGATTTGGTGCAGTTGAATTAAATGGAAATCAGGTCACCCAATTTATAGAAAAACCTAAGGGAGATAATAGCTGGATAAATGCAGGATATTTTGTTTGCAACAAAAAGGTTTTCAATTTCATTAAAAATGACGAAAATGAAGTTTTAGAAAAGAGTCCTTTAGAGAGTTTAGCAAATCAAAATGAATTATTCACATATAAGCATAATGGATTTTGGATGCCAATGGATACTCTAAGAGATAAACTTAAACTTGAAAATTTGTGGAAAAAAAATGAAGCACCATGGAAATAAATGATTTAGATAATTATTACAAAGGGAAAAAAGTTATAGTAACGGGGCATGCTGGATTTAAAGGTTCATGGCTTTCTATATGGTTAAATTTTATGGGAGCAGAATTATATGGTATTTCAAAAGAGGTATTAACAAATCCATCATTTAATCATACGCTGAAATCAAGTAATATATTTCAAGAGGAATTTTTTTTTGATTTAAATGAGATTGAAAAATTAAATAATCTAGTGCATAAAATTCAGCCTGAATTTATTTTTCATCTTGCAGCTCAGGCGTTAGTTTCGGTATCTTACCAAGAACCTTACGAAACAATAAAATCAAATGTTATGGGAACAGCTTCTATACTAGAAGTTGTTCGGAAATTAAACTTTAACTGTTCTGTGATTTTAATTACAAGTGATAAGGTTTATAGGAATATTGAACAGTTATGGGGCTATAAAGAAACTGATTTAATTGGAGGAGACGATATATACAGTGGGAGCAAGGGAGCTGCAGATATTATAATTAATTCATATTTTAAGTCGTTTTTTAATTCAAAAAACAATAAAGTTAAAATCGCCTCAGCACGTGCAGGTAACGTAATCGGAGGTGGTGATTGGTCTAAAGACAGGTTAGTAGTAGATGCAATAAAAGCTTGGATTAAAAATGAAAAGTTAAAAATAAGATTTCCTAAAGCGACTAGGCCATGGCAACATGTATTGGAGCCAATTCATGGTTATCTTTTATTAGGGGCTTATTTATCACAAAATTCCTTTGTAGGGGAATCATTTAATTTTGGACCAAAAATTGATTCAATTTTTGAGGTAGAGACTCTTATAGAAAAGCTTTCTAATTTATGGTTTAATGATACAAAAAAACATTATAATGTTATCGGTTCAAATTTTAAAGAGAGTAAACTACTTGCTTTAAACTGTGAAAAATCAAAGTATCTATTAGGTTGGGAAGCAAAATTAAACTTCGATGAAACACTAAACTACACAGTTGATTGGTATAAAGCTTTTTATAAAGGGGAGAATGTTTATAAACTTACAATCAAACAAATTCAAAATTATATCCTAAAAAGGAATAGAAAATGAAAAGTTCACTAATAGATATTCCACAAATAAAAAATTTCAAAGGAGACATTTTTAAAATATTGAAAAACTCAGATAAAGAGTTTAAAGGCTTTGGTGAAATATACATATCTAATGTTAAAAGGGGAGAGATCAAAGCATGGAAAAAACACTTAAAAATGACTTGTATATTAATTCCAATATCCGGTCTAACTAAGATAGTTATTTATGATAAACAACGTTTTCAAGTTTTTAACCTAGACTCAAAAAATAAAAAAAAATTGATTATTCCTCCTAATACAATCTTTGGATTCTCTGCAATTAAAGGTGATAGTTCAATTATGAATATTGCAAATATTGAGCATGATCCGAAAGAATCAATTAACTATGCACTACATGAGTTCAAGTATGACTGGTAAAAATATTTTGGTAACTGGACCAAATGGTATGCTTGGTGAAGAATTGGTAAATCACTTTAAATCAAGGGGCTATAATGTATATGACAAATATTTTGATATTACAATAAAACAAAATTGGAAAGAGTTGCTATCAAAAAATGAATTTAATATAATTCTACATGCTGCAGCAATAACAGATGTTGATTTTTGTGAATTTAATAAATCTTCTTCACTCGAAGTTAATTTTAATTTTTTAAAAAAAATCTCACCACTTATAAAGAATGAAAAATTTGTTTTTTTTTCCTCTACAGGAGTATATGGGAATAGAAAAAAAAAAGACCCTTACGTAGAAGAGGATTTAGCCGAACCTACAACATTTTATCATCAGACTAAATTAAATGCAGAAAATTATATTTCTTCCAATTTTAAAAATAGTTTAATATTAAGACTTGGGTGGTTGTATGGGGGCTTAAAAAATAAAAAAAGAAACTTTGTAAATAGAATTTATGAAGAGGCAAAATCGAAGGATTTAATTTATTCAGATTCAAAAATATTTGGTTCACCAACTTCAGTTCATGAAGTTGCAAAACAAGTTGAAAAATTAATTGAGAATTCTACTATAGGTATTTATAATTGTGTGAATGAATCAGAATCTTTGATTTCAAGAAAAATATTTGTAAAAAAAATTTTAGAATTTTTCGATTTTAAAAATGAAATAGTTACGGCACCAAAAGATTATTTTAAAAGAAAAGCAAATATTCCAATAAATGAATCAGCTGAAAATTTAGGACTTAATAAAATCGGTTTAAATATTATGTCTAAATGGGATATTTCCCTAAAAAATTACATTAAAACCTTCTGATGAACAAAGTAGATCATTCCATAATAATTAGCGCATTTAATGAGGAAGATTTCATTGAAAATTCATTGTCAAGTCTAGAAAAATCAATAATTGATCTAGATTATGTTGAAGTTATATTAATAAATAATGGGTCTTCAGACCTTACAGGGTCAAAAGTTGAATCTTTTTTGTCCAAATTGGATTTAGTGCGAAGAAGTGTTTATAGTTTTTTTTCAATAAAGCATTTAGGTTTATCTGAAGCAAGAAATTTTGGAATTAAAAAATCAAAAGGAATTTATCTAACTTTTCTAGATGCTGATGCTATAATACATAAAGATTGCATAGTCGAAATTAAAGCAGTATTTAAAAAATTTAATCCTGATTTTATCTCGGGTAACGTAAAATTATTGTACAATAACAAAATTGGATCTTATTTTTTATATAAAATGCATTATGAAATCCTTGTCCTAAATAAAAAATCAAGATTTATTGAAGGAAAAGAAAATACAGCTATAATAGGTGCAAACATGTCTTTTAAAAAGGGTGTTTTAAAAAAAGGTTTCTTTAATGAGATTAAAGGAAGAGGAGATGATACGTTTTTATCATTTTTTTTAAAAATAGATAAAGGTTTTAAAGAATACTATTTAGAGGAATCAATTGTATTTAATGATAATACATCGAGTTTATTTATTTGGTTTAAACAGCAATTTCATGGAGGAAAATTAAACGGATTAATTTTCAAAAATTTCAAAGCTAATTTTATAATGAAAAAACTATTTTACATTATTTTATTGCTTTCAACTACAACATTATTTTTTACTCATAAGATTTTTATCATCTTAATAATTTTAAGGTTTCTATTTAGGTTCAAATTTTTATTTAAATCATTTTTTAATGTGCTTAAGTCTAAGGTTTGGTTTTTAGCACCTTTAACCATTGTTTTAAATTTTATCTCAATAACATTAAATGACTTAGGGTTATTTTATGGTTTTATAACTTCTAAAATAATAAAATGATGGCTTCTCAAATTGAAATATTCAAGGAAGAATTTGATTTAATAAAAAAATATGTTGTTAATAAGGAAATTATATCAGTTATACTATATGGGGGGTATGGCAGAAATGAAGGTGCTGAATATTTGGATGAGAAAGGAAATAGAAAGTTATTTAACGATATTGATTTATTGCTTGTTGTAAAAAAAAAATTATCATCAAAAACTATAAATAATTTCAAAAAAAAATTGTTAAATGAAATAAATATCACTTGGATTGATTTTTCACAATACACAATTTCTCAGTTAAAAAAATCGAATAAATCAGTATTTTTTTATGATGTTAAATATTCATCCACTATATTGAATGGTGACAAAAGTATTTTGACATATATACCAAACTTTGCTCACAATGAAATAGAATTTAATGAGATCAAAATACTATTTACATCTAGAATTTGGTGTTTATTGGGATGCTTTGATGAAAAAGGTATTGGTCCATTAAATGAATTTAAATCGGCCTTTTTCAAGAATCAGATATCCAAGGCTGTATTTGGAATTATTGATTCTATTTTAATTTCCGAAAATCGTTATGTAACTCATTATCTCCAAAAAAAGGAGTTATTCTTGAAAGAATATGCCTCCAAATACCCAGAACTCACTAAATATATAGAATTTGCTTTTGAAAATAAATTTTCACCCAATAGGGAGCCTTTAAATAAAACCCAGACAGAGAAAATTTATAGAGACGTTAGTTTCCAATTTTTAACTATTATGTCTGAAATTTTAGGGAAAATAAATGGAAAGAAAATTTCTAGTGGATTTGATTTAGTAAGTTTATTTAAAAATGATTTGAGATTAAATTTAAAATCTATTCTATTTAAGATTTTAAATAATGAAAAACAGGATGAACTCAATATTTTAATTTGCAGAATTTTCACCCTTTACTGCGTATTTGATGAAAAATACAATGAGTTTTCTTTAAAATATTTTAATAAAATTAAAGACAAGAATACGTTAAGAGAATTCGATTTTGATTTTATTAGATCTAATATTGTAATACTTAAGTTTAATGAATAAGAAGGTTATAATATTAATAGATGCTTTCAGATGGGATTATATCTCAAAGGTATATACCCCTTTTTTGTATTCCTTATCAAATAATTCATATTATATTAAACAAATAATTCCAGCTCCAGGATTTTGTGAAAGGACAGAATTGTTTACCGGTTTAGGACCTTTTGAATCGAAAATGTTTTTAGCTTATACTTTTAAATCAAAAATTTCTAAAGGCTTATATTTTAATATTCTCCAATATTTTGACTCATTAAAATTTACCAATTTTAATTTTTTTTTAATTGGAAAAGAAATATCAATTAGGAAAATAATAAGAGTATTAGCTTCAAAAATATTAAATAGAAATTTTCAATTAATACCGTTTGATTTTATTGACTTTTTTGAATTATCTGAAGATAAGTATTCAATGGACGATATGAGGTTCCCTATCGAAAACCTTATTAGAGATTTAAATCGTATTGGAATAAAATATTCAATGAAAACATTTACAGGATTGAATTATGAAAGTTCGACGGACAATGAACGTATAGAGTTATTTAAAAAAGAAATAAATGACAAAAGCTTAGGTTATCATTTCCTTTATCTGGGAGAAATAGATTTTTTAGGCCATAAATATGGTCCGACACAATTAAAAAAGTCAAAGGAATTATTAAACTTTGATGAAAAAATTAAAGGGATAATTACTTCAATTAAATATATCTCTAAAAATATTGAAATACAACTTATTGGTGATCATGGGATGTCTCAAATTCAATCTACTTATAATATCGAAGCTGAAATAAATTCATTTTTTAAATTACATAAATTAAAAAGAGTAAAGGATTACATATACTTTTTAGACTCAAATTACTTAAGAGTCTGGTTCTTTAGTGATTCAAATACAAATAAACTAAAGTTCAAAGAATACTTTAAAAACAAGAAAGAGGGATCTTTTTTGTCTGATCAAGATTTAAAATCTTTGAATTCAGGAACTAGAAAATATGGTGATATATTATGGTGCGCTAATGAAGGGGTATTACTTTTCCCCAATTTTTTTAACTACAGAATTTTAAAAGGTATGCACGGATACTATAAATCTTCGTCTAACTCAAATGGGTTTTATATTAAAAAAAATGAGTCTAATGAAAATATTAAAATCAAACAATCTACATTAAGCAAAATTTTTAAAGGAGCATAAAATAATTTATAAAAACTTATTTCATGGATTTAATTATTCGATTACCAAAAAAAATTCGATTAGTTTACCCTTACATTCTAATTATAATTTTTCACCTCCCCTTTTTTTTAACTAAAAATTCATACATTCAAATTTTAGACGTATTAAATGCAGAGTTTTTATATAATCATCTTCTAAAAATTAACAATAAATTATTTTATTTTAATCAATTTGCAGAAATTAAAAATGTTATAGATGGGTGGAAAATATTATACATTCACTCTCAATTTAAATTGATTAAACTTTTTTTTTATTTTTTTGATTCTTATTATGCTTACGTTTTGCATTCCATTTTTATTCGTTCTTTAGGATTTTTTGGAATTAAACTATTATTTAAAGAGCTATTTAAAAAAATACAACACCAAAATATTATTTTCTTAACTTTTGCGTTACTGCCTGGTTTGACTATTTTTGGAGGATGCTTATGGGCCTTGCCTTTACTTATTTGGGGATTTTTAAAACTTGAAAAAGGTTTTTATAAAAAGGGGATAATTTCTGTCATAGTTTATTTAATTACTTCTTCACCTTACCAGCTTCCATTTATTGTGCTAATTATATTTTTTTATTTAGTTTATAATTTAATAAAAGAGGGGAAATTAAATTTTGGGATAATACTTGGGGGTCTCATTTTTTCCTTAGTAGGTATTGTTCTTGAATTCAATTTATTAATTGGGATATTTTCAAATAATTTAGAATTAATTTCCCATAGAACTTTTGATTTTAATAATATTAAATTCCCAACTTTTTTAGGAATCTTATACCAATATTTGAAAATTCCATTATTTGGAGAATATAACCCATCTCAATTTTTTTCTTTACCTATACTTTTTTTGACATTTATTTATTTTAAAACTACTAGAATAAAATTTCAATCTAAAATAATATTCCTTTACATTTTGATATTTTTATTTACAAGTTTGAAAATTTTTACTCCTCAGATTATTAGTTTAGATATACCAATTCTAACAACATTCGGTATTGAAAAAAAGATATTGTATTTTATTCCAATTTGTTTTTTTTTAATTCTTGGATACATTTTATCTAATTTAAAGCATTATGACAGATTAATATTTTTCGCCCTACTTTCACTCTTTATATCTAATGTCTTAAGAAATCCTGAAATATCATATAATATTTTAGGTAAAGAATCACACATGTTTTTAGATGAGGATTATTTTTTCAAAGAAAAGTTATTTGGCGATACATCTAATTCCAAATATTTTAATATAGATGAATTTTCAAATCTGAGCTATAAAGATTATTTTTCTAGAGAATTGTTTAGTCAAATTAAAGACTATTTGAGTGAGCCTTTAGATAATTATAAAATTCTTAACGTTGGTATCTCACCATCTGTAACTCTTTTTAATGGGTTTCATAATATGGATGCATATTTAAGTAATCATTCTAATTCATATAACCTAAAATTTGATAAAATCCAAGATAAATATAGTACAAGATTCCAACATAAATTAAGAATCAAATATGATGGTTACGAAGAAATTTGTAACAATTGTACAATTAACGATCCCATTAAGAGTATTAATCTTAATTTTAAAAAAGAAGTAGCTAAAAAAATGAAAATTGATTATGTATTTTCTGCTTTTTTAATTTCCAATTCTAAAGAAATTGGACTTGAGCTAAGGGATAATTTTAGTAATAAGGTATATAATATATTTATTTATAAACTTCTTTAATCATGATAGGAATTATCTTGCCATTTCACAATGAAGAAAAAGTATTCAATTTTTTTTTAAATGATTTGAATGATAACTTAAGTAAGTTAAAATTTGATTTTAAACTCATTTTCATTGATGATTTTTCCTCTGATAAAACCATAGATATAATTAAAAACTTCAACTTTCATAAAAATATTTCATTTAATATAATAAGAAATTTTTCAAATCTGGGTAATCAAAAATCAATTAAATCAGGACTTGATTATGCAATAAAAAATCATAAAACTATCAGCAAATTTATAATCATGGATACGGATGGTGAAGATAATCCAGCTAATATTAAAGATTTAATTGAAAATTCTGACAATAATTCTATAGTAGTAGCAAAAAGAGGATCTAGAATCAATAGTTTTCTTTTTTTGTTTTCATACAAAATCTATAAAATATTTTTTAAAATTTTAATTGGAAAAAAGCTAGACTTTGGTAATTACTCAATTATTTCTAGAAATGTAGCGAATCATTTAGTTCATTTAAACTTTGTTCATTACTCTGCTTTTTTATTAAAGTTAAAATATCAAATTAAAAAAATAAAGATTGATAGGGCAAAGCGAATTTCAGGTAATTCAAAAGTTAATTTTAATTTTCTTATATATCATGCATTATTTTCAATTTTAGAGGTATCAGAGATTCTGTTTCTTAGAATATTGAAATTATTTATAATTCTAACCGTATTATTAACTTTTTTAGCATTTTACATATTATATGTAAAATTTATTGTAGGCATTACTGTTCCTGGATGGGCTAGTATATTACTTTCTGGATTTTTTATTTCTGAACTAATTATTATCAACACAATTATTTTAGGTTTAATGTTAATTTATAATTCAAAATTGAACCATGAAATCAGATACAATGAGGTTTTATAATTCAGATGATTTAGATTTATTTCAATTTGCTAAAAATTGGAAAAAATATTTTGCCAATAAAATATCTAATCATATTCAAGGTGATGTTTTAGAAGTAGGAGCTGGGATTGGGTCAAACACAAAATATTTAATTGAATCTAACCCAAACATCAAGTCATGGACATGCATAGAACCCGAAAAAATATTTATTCCCAGGATTCGAGAAAATTTGAAAAATTTAAATATTAATTTCACTGTTAAAAACTCAACAATTGAAGGATTATCTGAATTGTATGATACTATTATTTATCTTGATGTATTAGAACATATTGATGATACTAAAAAAGAATTTATAGAAATAAATAAAAGATTAAAGTTAGGAGGTAAACTAATTATTTTAGTACCTGCATATAATTTTTTATACAATGAATTTGATAGGCATGTTGGGCACATCAAAAGATATAACAAGAAGGTCTTAAAAGAAGAAATTAAGTACAATAATGTAAAAACATTCTACTTAGATTCCATGGGCTTTTTTGCAAGTTTTTTCAATAAAATTTTATTGAAAAAGCACCTTCCGTCA
>Ga0255773_10001198_pt1 | contig 26712 bp, 30 predicted proteins | sample 011ome_17_FD_179971 | JGI IMG/M metagenome (GOLD analysis project Ga0255773, IMG submission 179971) | Coastal salt marsh microbial communities from the Groves Creek Marsh, Skidaway Island, Georgia - 011502XT metaG (version 2) | ecosystem: Environmental > Aquatic > Marine > Intertidal zone >...
ACACCCTTTAACTCTCCTAAGTATCGGTGAGCTTTGTTTAAAGCTTTCAATATAGCAATAGACTCAAAATTATTATTTTTAATAATTTGACTCAATGTATTCATTATTTGCCTTATGTTCAGATTTTTTTAATTATAGCGTGTTTCAATATAAAGTGTTCAAATAATATAATTTTTGAACTTATAATTAAATAATGCTTTTTGCGACTAGCCTAGCTTTGGCTGTTTAATTTAAGATAATATAGCTTTTTTTATTGACGATAAGGGCATTTATCAAAAGTTAGTTCGTTTCGTAAAAATGTATATTTCGAACATATATTTTTATAAATCTAGTTACAATAAAACAATCGTTTAATTACAACCCTTACATCATGACTAAAAAAGATAAACACAGCGGCGGGCCAAAAACTGATAAGGGCAAAGCAATCTCAAGTCTTAATTCAACCAAGCACGGATTAACTGCCAAAAGTTGGATTAATGATACGGAGCAAGAGCTATTTGACGCTACCCTTGAGAAGCTTAATCAAGACTTCAATCCACAATCACATATTGAGAAAATGCTGATCTCCAAACTAGCTGAATGTACAGTTCGACTTGCTCGTATGCAAAGAGTTGAGGATGCTATGTTTGACCTTGCTAGTAGTGAATCTGCACATCCAGATTTATCAATTATAAGTCTAAGTAATAACAATGAAGACTTGTCCGATGCGGTAAAAGATACCTCTCCAATAAAACTGCAATTTAATGCTAATGAATTCACTACGAAGATGGCTCTTTTAGATGAAATTAAAAGTCAAAACTTTGACGATATATCTAACTGGAGCTATATTGAAAGTAACATGCAATGCACTGCTAAGCATCTGATACAAGAGTGTCTTGATAATAACATCAGACTACATAATTTTATTACTAAAGGATCTAGTCAATCAAATGTAATGAAAATAATTATTGTAGGCGCTGGAGACGACGAAGACATTGAAGAAAATACAAACAACCCAATCCTAACCGCATCAGAAATCACTGAAAGCTCGAAAGATATTAAATCGTCTGATTTGCACAAATATTTAGACAGTCTATCTCAAACTCTTATTAAAGACCTACAGGTTCAAACAGTACTTAAGGATTTGGATAAGCGAATTCAACAAATTAAGAATTCAGCGATTCCAAATACTCAAAAACTCAGCCTGGTACAACGCTATCGAACAGCAGATGAAAGGCAGTTTTCTAAAACTTTAGGCGAGTTATTTGAAGTGCAAAAACGACGAAATAGTTCTAGCTAATTCTTTTGGTTTAGTGATACCCCTGGGCTTTTAACAGGGTCTCCAGAGAACACAATTCCTTCACTTTCCAAGCAGTCTTTAATAGCCTTAATGACAAATACGTTGGCATTAGGAACCCCGTCTTGCGCCTCGTATCTCCTTAGTGTAGCCACCCCGACGCCACTTTTATCGGCCAAATCTTGACCTTTCCAACCGAGCAGCATTCGTGCCGCTTTAATTTGTCTAGACGAAATCATATAAATAATATATAATGATGTAAAAAACATCAATTAATATTTAAAATGGATAAAATAAATTCTCTCTTTAACTCTTTGGAGGGTGCTTACGCTCCCAATACTATTAGATCTTATAGATCAGATTATGCACATTATGCCAAGTGGTGTCAGAAATATCAATACGATTCGCTAAATATTAGTGACGAGCAATTTGCAAGTTACCTATTGTCAATGAGTAAAAAGTTGACTGTTGCAACTATACAAAGGCGTATAGGCAGTCTTAGTAGTATTTTTGACCTAAGTAAAAACTACAACCCAACAAAAGAACCTTTAGTTATTTTAACCTCCAAGAAGATCCGTAGAAAACATGGCAAACCCCAAAAGCAAGCAACACCTTTAACTTACGACACCCTGATGAAACTTAAGAATGCATGCACTAATGATATCGTCGGCTATAGAAATAAATTATTATTACAATTAGGCTATGAAACCATGCGAAGAAGATCGGAAATCTGCCAATTTAAATTTGAAGACCTTCAAAATTTTGGCAATAATAGAAATGCCCTCTTGCTTAGACAATCGAAAACCGATCAATATAGCCAAGGAAAAGTAGTTCCAATATCAAGAGATTTGTCTGACATGATTGCAGAGTGGTCAACAACTATTAACCAAGAAAGAGGTTATATCCTTAGAAGCTTCAAGCGCAACCTGTCAGTTAGACAGTCTTTTAATCCAGCCTCAATTAACCAAATTCTTAAAAACCTTCAAAGACAAGCTGGTATAGATCAAATTAGTGAGCTATCTGGACATTCGTTTAGAGTTGGTGCGGCATTAGATTTGCTTGACCAGGGTGTATCTCTTGAGTGCATTATGCTGCGTGGCGGATGGAAATCAGAAACCACGGCATTGCGCTACCTGAGAAACTGGAATGACCAACACTGGTCACTAATTGATTATAAATTCAGCGATTAACCGCATCACCTTGGCCTTTGCCTGTAGCAGTCATAATTATGTATTTAAAATAATCAATAAAGCCCAGTGTTCTTAACATCTTGGCGTCTGTTTCTGCCAGTAATTTTGGTGTAGACATGTTGATTCCACTTGTCTGCGCAAGTCCGGTAATACCAGGACGGGCATCAAATACACCGTAAGCCTTGCGCTCATCGCGCAACTCTTGTTGATTAAACAAGCCAGGCCTAGGGCCGACTAAACTCATATCGCCTTTAAGCACATTCCACAATTGCGGCAATTCATCGAGTTTGGTTTTTCGTAAAAATGAACCGAATTTGGTGATTTTTGACGAATCAGCCAAATGACTAGCTACAGAGACACTATCCAGGCTCATTGTGCGGAATTTAACAAGAATGAATGACTTTTCAAAGCGACCTATTCGTTCTTGTCGAAATAGTGGTGATCCCGTATCAAAGATTCCAATAAAAAACAATAAAGCTAAAATTGGTGACAAAAACACCAGCCCAAAAAAAGAAAAAAGAATGTCGAAAAGTCGAATCATTACAATCTACTCCTCACAATTAAAGCTCACAACTTTTTGAAAGTTGCTTATCCATGGTAACAACAGGTCGCCAGTTTAATAATTCCCTAGCCTTAGATGAATCAACTTGCAAGTTGCCAAATAATCGCCTTAAGATATCCTCCCTGCCCAACAGTCTAGCAACAACAACGATCGGCTTTATCGGCATGGGAATTAGTCTGGACTTCACACCACATGCACTTGAAACCTTGCTGAGAAACTCTGAAGTGGAAACATCCTCGCCGTCAGAAATTAAGAAAACCTCATTCGCTGCCTTTGGAGATTTTTCTTTATCTGCACACAAGAGTACAAAATCAATCAAATTATCAAGTGCTATAAATGATCGACAATTATGAATTGATCCAAACGGCATCGGAATAGATTTTTTAACCCACTTTACTAAGGTTTTAAAATTTCCAGGAGCACCAGGACCATATACAAGCGGAGGGCGTATGATAACTACCTCCATGCCGGTGTTTTTAGCGATATCCAGCAAACCAATCTCAGCCTCATATTTGGACAGAGAGTAATCATCATGAGGGGCGATAACAGCATTCTCGGTGAATGAGCTCTTTGAGCTAGCGCCGTTAACCCCAATAGAACTTAAAAAAACAAAACGCTTTATACCTGCATTTGACGCAAGCCTTGCCAACTCCAATGTAGCGTCACGATTAATTTTTCGATATTCCGACAACGGACTGCAGGACTTGCTCTTTGAAACATGGGCGCGAGCGGCTGCATGAATTAACGAGTCACAGCCTTGAAGCTTTTCCGATTCAAAAGACGATAAATCCCCAAGATCAATCTCAGTAGATTTCAGATCGTCCGACAGACGCACACTCCTTCTCGACAAAGGAAGTAATATAATTTCTGATGATTTTGACTCCAGCAACGACCGGGAAATTGCCGATCCGATAAACCCAGAAGCCCCTGTTAAACATATCTTCACTGTTAAAATAAATAATAATTAAAAAATATCAAATCTTACAATTTTTCACTTCATCCTAAGTGCTGGTGCGCTTATATTAACTCTATTTCGAGAGCAAAAGCTCGCTCTCCAGCACAGAAACACATTGAAAATCACTCAATAAAGATGATAAATTTTTATACGTGTCTCTTAAGCCATTGTAATGTCGAAAATAATTACCCAAACCAATACCTCTGACCCTTGGTTGGCAAGGATCAATTTCCCACGGATGCATATAAAACATAAAAAAATCATGCTTCTTTAAGTAGTTATTCACTCCTTTTTTGTACAAAAAGTTAGGCACTAAACGAAAATATCCGCCACCGCCCCAAGGAATATCCAAGCCCAACTTACGGAGTGTGGGGACGGTAAGGACCTTAATTTTTGAACTGTTGCACTCTAAAATTCCTTTTGAAATCTCTCTAAAATTACTTAAATCGATGGAGCCATATTTATCATGATGCCTAAACAGGTTTAGACTGGAGTCATATACATAACCCGTCTCTTCTAAAATCGGATACACGCTATCTCTAATAGAAAATGTAGGCGCCCTATAGCCATAAACCTCGTCACCAATAATATCTTCCAATATTTCTTTTGACTTTTTCAATTCCATTCTCACTTCATTATCTGATAATTCATCCAGCATTTGATGACTATGCCCATGGGAGGCTATTTCATGACCTTCAGCATATATTGACCGAATCATTTCAGGAAATATCTCTGCAATATTACTCAAACAAAAGAAGGTTGCACTAGTATTCTTTTGACTTAGTAATGATAGAATTCGATCAACATTTGCCTCCACTCTATATGCCTGAGTACTCCAGCTTGACAATGGGAATTTTGACCTCATGCTTTCAACTTGAAACCAATCCTCCACGTCGATTGTTAACAGTACTTTTCCAGAATTATTAATCTGAGACATTACTATTCCCTTTTGCCAAACGAACCAAGGACTCAATAACCGTAAATGGAATTACCATAAAAAACACAAAGGCATCTCTAACAAGAGTAAAAACACCCCATTTAAAATAAAACTGAACTGCCGATTTGTACATATGGTATATCATGCTATGCGGCCTCTTTCTAGAGCTGCTACCGACATTGTGCTTAAAAAACAAGTCGGTTAAAACAAACAAATCAAGTCCGTACTCCTTTAGCCTAAGAGAAAAATCTAAGTCCTCAAAATACATAAAATACCTCTTATCAAAACCTCCAATTAAACGATAATTTTGAGACTTGATAACGATAAACGCTCCCGCCAAACTAGAAACATTCAGCCTTGATGACGCCAGCCTTTCGCTACCACCCAAATCCTTAGAATGCACTATCTTCTTAAACCTGTTGAAAAGCAATTGGAATGGGTTAATGCTTAAACGATAATTGCAATCTATCGAACCATCTGGCTTAATCAGTGAAGGGGATACCGCCCCAATTGCTTCCTCATTATCAAGAAATTTAATCAACTTCAATATATTTGACTTAGAGTCGGCGTCAAATGCAACGTCTGGATTTAATATTAAAATATTCTCAGAAGTCGCCAACGAAAAAGCAAGATTATTGGCTCGACCAAATCCTATATTAACTCCAAGTGGCACAAATCGAATATCGCCACGAACGGATTGCGCTTTCAGATACTCTACATTATCTATCTCGCTACTATTATTATCTACTACAATAATCTCATAATCAATACCTGACAGATTGACAAGAATAGAGTCTATTGTCTCCTTTATGTCAGGGTAACTATTATGGGTTACAATTAATATCGAAACTTTCATCTCTTTATCGCTCCAAAACAAAATACTATCAATGAAGAAGTATTACGGGGAATATTTATAAAGATCAAATTCCCCATCTCCTTTCGAAAATATAACAAATCCCTTACTTAAAAACAATTCTCTAAAAATCGGATTAACATACGCCACAATAATCTCATCTTCCTGAGTTTTTGCAAATGAAAATATGCGCTCTACTACTCGTTCTATCACAGGGGAGGAGAAAGGATTGTATAGAAAAAAAATATTCACTCCTTTCGGTATCTCGTATAGCTGAGCATCTGCCAAAATACACTTAGCTCTATTGCGCGAAACCTTTCTCTCTTTACAAAATTTATCTATATTTTCATTACACTTATTATATAGGTCTCTATCAAACTCAACCCCTTCAACCTGTGCAACCCCATAATAGAGCCCCGATAAGATAACTCTACCCATGCCAGAGCCATAATCTAACATATGTGATTTTTCCAAATCAACTACTTTCTTCAATTCTCTAAAAATAAATCTAATTATGTAGAAATTAGTTCCCTGATATGGTCGCGCTACATCACTCATTCCTTGATTAATAACACTAGTGGACGAAACCATAGATCTAGTGTCTACGCCAAATTTTGCATCAAATAGCAACTCACCACCTATAAATACCGCTGTTTTGATCACTCCTCTACTTTCAATAGAGCGGGCCAACGACTTAACACCTTCCTTTAGTGAATCCGATACTTTCTTGTTAAGCATTCTCTTTACGAAAAACAAGAAAATAAAATACCTAGAACTCACACTCTCAAGATAACTATTTGGGACACCTAACTCTGTTACAGTATTTTCATGCCTAGCATACTTGGAAAGAGGTCTATTTATAAACGATACACCCTCAGATTGAAGTAATAACAGGGCTATTAAGTGGTCATAGTACGTATATTTGGGTATGGTGATATTCTCGGAAATTTTTGCCTTTCTAATTGCAATCTGGCAGCCTATAAATCTATTTTTGTAAAACACCTTTAAAAATGATCTTGTTGGTTTATGAATATCAAAAGTAGTCAGGCCTGTATATTTTTCGTTATTGTATATATGCGCATTGGTTACAACCATTGATACATTGCAATCCCCCTTAAAGATCTGATCGATAACCGCAAGCCTATCTTTGTACCAAAAATCATCTTGATCTGAAAACACCACAATACCATTGCTTGATTTTCTGATCGACTTTAGGAAAGAGTGATTAACGCCCATATTACTACTGTTTATATATAGCTTTATATAATTGTATCTAGAAGAAAATTTTTCTATAATTTGAACAGTTCTATCGGAAGATGAATCATCGACAATGATCACCTCATTAGGTTGCATTGCCTGGCTGACAATTGATCGTAACTGTCTCTCAATGTACTTCTCACCATTATAGGTACACATACAAACAGAGATGTCATTCGTCATCGAATAAACCTCCTGTAAATTGCCCTACTTAACATTTCAATAAAAAATAACGGAACTAACCGATACAACTTTTGAGCATATCTAGGCAATTTCGATCGCCGATTCAATAGACCCCTGTTTGAAAACTCTCTTATAGGAATCCTGTCCCCTCCAATTCGCTCCTTAAATTTATATTGTGAAGATTTATTCGTAGCCCTGCCAATATTCAAAAACTTTATCTCTTTGTCATTGCAGCAAAATCTAATCAATTCTCTATACATAAATAAATTGGCCGACTGCCTATTATCTGACGCGGCCCAAATTAAATGCATAACATCTTTAACTTTTACAGAAATGGAGGCCGCTCTATAATTACCATCAACAACAACCCTCGACAAGAAAATACTCTCAGAGTCTGACAATCCGTAAAAGAAGTCCTTCGGCATGGGAAGCGTCCCTATTTCCCTCATTCTATTAATATAAATTTTATAAAATAAATCAACATCTCTCATTTTAAAATTGCTGGCAATAGAGTACCTAAAGGGGCTCTTAATATTATTCATTTGAGACCTGTATTTTGATTTTAAGGACGAAAGATACGATAAATAGTCACGATTTACATTAATCAAGAAAAATGATTTTTCTGTCTCTACCCCCTCTGAATCAGGACCAAAGAAACTAGAGAGTTTAATTTGATATGTATCACTCTTGTCATACTTACAATTTACCTCTGCGTCTTGAACAACGCACATATCCAACAATGGAAATGAGACAAAGGTATCGTTGCTAAGAAATCCTAAAAAGACATAATCAATCTGCCCTATCGTTAGTTTCTTCTTTACTATTTGGCCAAGCAATAACTTTTCCAACGACTCAACCAAAGACTTTGGAAGATCGGACAAAAGAACCGTATTTCTATCTATTTTCTGCATTGTCCGCTGACACCAACTAGGAAAAAAACCAAAGGAGCTACTGCCGATGAAAACGACAAATCCAACATTAAAGACATAGCCACAAGCAAGTAGATATATTCCTTCCCGTGGAAACTATAGTCAACTAATCGTCTAATCATCACCAAGTAAAAGTAGAACATCAGAACGCCTCCCTCGAGAAAAATTCTAACCACTGACGAATCCGCCGCGCCTCCGAACGATCCGGGAGAAAATCCATATAAAATATGCGTAGGGTTGTGGCTAAATTGGCCGATATAATACATCCACTTTCTTAACCTTAACTGGAAGCTTAAATCTCCACTTTCCGTAAATAGATTTCTATTTTCATGGACAAAATTATGGTAACTATAAGCCTCCAAACTTGCATGATAAGCCTCTTTGATTGCAATAATATTGCTATAGTCAAATATCAATGTCAATCTACTCATCAATTTCTCGTTTGTAATGGCAACAACCGTAATCAACCCCACTAACAAAAGCATAGAAACCATATTCAACACGCTTCTCTTATTGCTCTTGACATACAAGAACATAATATAAAAGAAGCCAAAATAGGCCGACCTAACATTCATTAGCATTACAGAAAACAAGGGGGTGTACATGCCAATATATTGACGGTCCTTTAGATAAAATAGTGATACAAGCAACAATGTGCCAATTACGTCATGGTCATATTTGAAAAATAAATAATTAAGCGGATCCACATACGTCCCAACCAAAAATGAAGCAAAGGCTTTGCATAGCAACAACAGAATAAATGGCTTTATCAGACGTTCTCTAAATCTTAGACCGACATAAAACCACAAGCTATATTCAAAAATTCGAGCTGAATAAAGCACTCCTTGCGGAATGCTTTCTAGCCTATCGAAATTCATAGCAATTGAAAAAAGCCCCAAAATTACAATCCAAAATGAGATTACGGCCACTTTTGGCTTTTCAATCACTCCCAACCGAAAAATAGACAACAATATTATGACAGAGGCTACATCGAAGGTGGTTACAGGAACTCCATAGACAGGGAATAATGGAATCTGAAGAAGAAGTCCAAAAAAAACGGACCAAGTAACAACATTAATCACTGTACATATCTTTATCAATCTGCTTTGCAGGAGAGCCGGCCGTTAATGAATTCTTTGGCACTCTACCCTTGACTACTGAATTAGCTCCTATAATTGCCCCTTCCTCGATATAAGATCCGCTTAATATAGTGGCGTTTCTGTATATAACAACATTTTTTTCTATCGTTATACCTTGTGTCGAAATTGACGCATTAGAGCAAGATAAGCCCTTCTTATACGTATGATTAGTATCAATTATTGCAACATTATCAGAAATTAAAACCCCGTCGCCAATTGAAATATTAGAGGCACAGCTAATAAAAAAATTTTGCCCTATGTTAACATTGTCTCCCACAGTAAACGATGGTCGAAACTCGCTTCCCATCCATGAAGTTACGCAGTCTAGCCGGGCGTTTTTCAATATTCTAACGTTATTGCCAATAAACATGCATTCTGGACTCATTATAGAGGAGAACTGACCAAATAAAACTGTCTTGCCTCCAATCCTTCCAAACCTAACCCTATAAAGAATTTGAGTAATTGCTAGTCTAACGAGTAAATTTATTATATGTAAGAGGTAGTTAATTTTTGCTTTCATTTTTTATTATCAGATCAGACCATTGCAATGCATGTTCGTCAAGACCGATTTCTGAGAAATGGCAACCACTATCAATCCTCTGCTTGGCAAGATTAATCAAGTCCGTATTAGGACCTTGGAAGATGTCGTCGTATTCTTCTATAAGTTCATTTTGAGCTCTAATTACTCTCGAAGACTCTCTGCCCTGGCAAAAGCTTGCCCTTGCCACATAAATTGGAGCCTTAACCCCTAGTCTACGAATACCTTCCAACATGTCAAGGAACATATCTTTATACTGTTCTGTTGTAGTTCCAAATGACATATCCTGTTCACCTTGGTGCCATAATATATGTGTAACACCTAAGTCCAAACTGTCCAGCTCACGAACTGCTTCCACTACCCTTTGAAAATAATTACCATGAATCCTTCCCACTCCTTGCTGAGTCCAAGAAACCATGGGGCTCCCTCCTATGGCTATCGACTTAATAAAGATTTTATCATATATACCGCTATCTATTAATCTGTCCGCAAGTCTACCCCAAACAGAGCCTTTAACTCCAGTGGTATCTAACAAAGGATCGTTGGCAATATAACATTTTCCCCGGAAAATATTAAACACTTCTCCCCTTACCTTGTACCCCCCCCCTCCGCTATTGGCTGCATTTGACTGACCTAGGGTCAAAATAATAGCATTATGTGCTTGTTCTACAACGTCTGAACAACTTATCTCCGATTTGCCTGACACGTCCTTATTAATCATAGGTGTGTAGGCATAGGATGTAGACAATACATATTGCAATAATATTAAAACAATCCTCTTCATAATAGGGACAAGTAAATCAATAGAAAAGCCGTTAATTAATTACTTCATTTAAAAGTTCTGACTTAGACAGATATTTCCTTGCCACTATAAACAGCCAGATTGTCATTATAATTGATGAAGCCAAGGTTGCAACTGCAACACCTTCAATCCCAAGCCCAAATAGTACAGCAGAAACGCCTAATATAGCATTAATTAATAATGAGACAAAAATTATTTTTAATCTAATTTTATGGCTGCCATACATTAATAGCAAGGTTCCCCATGGAAGGCCAATAGAAAATATAGATGCAGCTAAAATATTGATGTACATTGCTGGCAGGCCCGAAACATAGTCAGGCAAAAAAATTGGAACAAGCCACATTCCCGTTAGCAATACCGACACGGGAATTGCGGCTGATGATACAAGGTTCGCCCTAACATTTTTTGCGTGAAATGCACGAACAGAAACAAACGAATCTCGTCCATACTCACGCGCCATTTTTGGATAAAAAAATTGCGACAAAAGTGTCGGAACCATAACAATTATTGAATGTACTATCATGCTTAACCCATAGAACCCTACACTCTCAACACTTATCATTAACCAAATTATCAAACGATCCACTACTTCAAACAAAACGCTGGAAAGCGATATAAGTGCAAAAGGCAAGCCATCTTTTGCTAACTGCAAAAAAACCTTACTATTTCTTCTAAAAAATAGCTTGATATTTCCTAGCCAGACCACAAACAATGCAGAAACAAAAAATGCAGCTGACTGACCCACGATAAATCCAACAAGGCCTGCGTAAAATATGCCAGTCGCAGAAAATAAAAGATAAATAACAGCCTGTAAAACCCCTCCTTTACTAAGAAGGTCGAACCTGTCATTCGACCTACAATAGCTTTGTACGTATAAATTAAAATTGTATGAAAATATCAGCAAAACAACTGATGCCATAATTTTGTATAGATCTTGGTATTTCCATAAATACTCCAGACCAATGACCGCAATAACACATGCCGCGATCGCGGAACAAAACATTACAAAAAAGGTAACTCCGTAAATTTCGGGAATTTTTTCATTCTCTCCCCTGCCTTTTATAATTGGAATTTGTCGACTCATTGCACTTGGAGTGCCAAATGCAAATAAAAAACTATATATCAGAATAGGAGAGAGTAAAGTCCAGGCACCATACAACTCCGGCTTTAATTCTTTCATGGCGATATAGGCTATGAAAAACGCCGAAGCCTTAATAAAAATGCTAGAAATTCCAAAAAATGAAAGACCTTTTGCCAAAATCACTTCTCCACAACACTTGTCAAAAAAATGATAGCACTAATACAGTTCAAGAACACAAAACCTAGTAATCAAGGCTAAAATTTTAAATCCTGCCGCCTTTTGTAAGAGGCACTAATTAGGTCTGATGTGCGTTTAGCGCTGCCACTTAAACTTTTTCCAAATTCTCGCAATTGATACTTTTTTTGCCGAGACAACATCTGTTCTTTCAGTCCAGAATTATCAAGCATTGTCTGAAAAAAACGTCGAATTTCTTCATAACTTTTCAGCTGCGGCACATACGAAGAGAATGCTTTAATTGTCTCCCTGTTGGATAGATTAACTTCTGCTACCACCACCTCCGAAATAATAGCATCTATTCCCACATTAGATTGCAGAGTAAGAAGAATATCTGCAATTGTCAATGCGTCAACCAGCGCAAGATCATGGCCACTTGCAATTCTAATTCTTGGGTGTGCACGTGCGATATGAGCATATGAGTGCGCCTTCTCTCCAGGGTGTAGCTTTACCACTATCTCAATATTTACTCTACTTTTAACATTATTAACCGCGCGATAAATCGAGTCAATAATCTCAAAATTATCTGCCCTATTGAAGTGATTTAGTGCTATAACCACTATTAAATCATCTCTAGAGAGTCCCATCTTTCCTCTTAATGAAGTTTCATTTTCTGAATTTTTAGACTGCATCAAACTCATTTCTTCATAAGCCGGAGATCCAACATCAAACAAATACTCGTCAGGTATGCCAGATTTAGCATACATTTCATGCTGCAGTTCTCCATACACTCCAATAATTTTTGAAACAGAGCCAGGTTTAATGTATTTTAAAACATCCGTAATTCCGTGTTGAAGCAGTACGGATGGGATATTATGCTTCTTACACAATATAGCTAGAATTCGACCGTGAATATTGATTTCACATGTAGATACAGCGCACACTATATTTACATTATGCAACAACTTGCTGATAGCCCTGACACTTAATGCAATTCTAGTCAAATTAGCAATAAGCCATTTTCTGACTAATAAGTGAGGGAGCCTTACTTTCTTTCCAAGAATTCTAGCTTGGCTTAATATTTCGGACGAACCACCCTGTAACAACTCTTTCACCTCCAGCCTATCCTGTTTGGTTAAAAAGTCTACGTACTCAATGCCAATGTTGTCCTGATCGGTACTATAAACAAATCTATACGATCCTATAATTGGCACAACATCAGTCATTTCTTTAATTACCGGAAGTACAACTCTAGCTGCTGATGGTGAATTAAAAGCAGTTTCAAAAAGCACGTGCTCACTGTTCTTAAAATTCGGAATGTCCTCAGATTTCTCGTTAACAGTGGTGGATTTATCATAATAATTCTTTACAATTTCTCTAGACAAAACCGCCATTAATTGACGGGCGGTTGTGTAGGATCTTGACTTATGCCAATCGAAGGAAGCTGAAAAAATATCAAGCAAGGGGAGCATCATTATTTCCCAGATGTTTACTTGATCAAAATTTAAGGGCGTAGAGTCTTTTTCCAATTCCAAGAAAAAATCCACTGCTTGATCATGTTTTATCATTTAATAGCGGCGGCACTAGTTGTTAATCCTTTTGAAAATACGCACCATCCTCCCTCTGATAGAACTAGGCAAAAGATATGATATTTTTTTTAACCAATCCACGACCAGGGTCGACATAGGCTCTTTATGCTTGGTTGCGTCAATTATTGCATTAATCTGAGACAAAGACAAAAGAAAGTAAGGGTTTCCGCGCTTAGAAAAAAGGTCAAATTTTTCATCAAAACACCTTTTCTGTGGCTCAACTTCTTCATAGAGGTTGTCGTTCTTCAGCAAATTTGACAACCTGTCCAACTCATTGGAAAAATTCAACACTTTGTCAAACGCCTCTCCTTGATATAAATTTTTTAAATAGGAGTCTGCGGCCTTCTCTGGCTTTGGCAGCTCCTTAAACAAGCCTCTAAGCCTGCGTGTATATCTCTTATCATTCTTTGAAAGTAATCGCAACAATTCGGCTTCAACACAATTTACTGATACATTAGAAAGTTCGCTTTTATATTTTTTAAGGCCGGTAGTGCCAAGAAAATTTTCAGCCAGCAATTTCAGATCTTCTGAACACGTTCCTACATGTAAATTGTAACTTTTGTCACAAGAAAGGTGGTCAAGAAACATAGGCAATTCTTGCCAAAATTCATAGCCATCGATATCTTTCTTGTAGTCCTTATCTTTATAGTGAAAGCCATTTTCAATCCATTCATGGAAGCTTGGCATATCATATAAGCCTGATCTATGTGTGTATGCAGATATGGAGTGTGACACTGGGTCTCTAAAAACAACAAGCAGGTTTATTGCATTAATTCCGCTATTGTCGCAAGCCTTTTTGAGTAATTTACTCTTACCTGGATCCACCAACTGATGATACATGGACTCATTAGACAAAAGAATAGATTCGACCCGATTCTTTTTCGCTTTGCGAACCATATTTTTTAGAAAATGGTGGGCAAATCCTATATCATTATCGCGAATCGCAGCTGTAAGATCGGCTGCGTTTCCGTCTTGGGCGCCCCCAATCCCTTTCGACACAGCGCTCCCAGAATAATAAATGCCTTTTTTTACAAGATTTTCTTTATTGTAAGAAAACAAATTCTGTAGAAAAGTGGATCCCGCCTTATTTAAACCGATATGAAAAAACAACTGCATTTTATTTCTTTAGACTCATTGTTTACATTACTCTGACTTTGTAAAAAGTCTCATATTTATTTCACACAACTTGTTTTTGACAAACATTGCTATTAATATCGTAAATATACGAATTACTCTCTAACATTTTAATCAAACTGTCGTAATCGAAATTTGTCCTATTGTTGAACTTCCTATACACTTCTTTAATGGCCAAATAATCGCTTTCTTCATCAAGAGTAAGTCTGTATTTAGAATTATCGGTAGCATCTAAAAAACTACCAATTCTATATTTATCTTTCTTTGTAAGATAAATATACGGTGTAACGTGTTCTCTTTCATATCCCAGCGTAGCCTTCTTATAGGCATCCTTTAATACACTAAAGTTAAAAACTTCAACATCTAATCCAACTGGCACAGTTCTATCGATTCTATTTGATGCGTAATCATAGCCACCCTCCTTAAAAAAGCTCACCACTCTTTCCAATATAGATACATCAATCAATGGACAGTCGGAAGTAATTCTTACTATCACATCTTTGTTGCCAGCTCCAAACTCTTTCGCGCTAAGATAATAACGCTCCAAGACATTGTCCATACTCCCTTGAAAATATTTTATGTTGCTTTTTTTACATAAATTCACAATAGGCTCTTCACTTCCATCATTAGTAGTAGCTATTATTATATTGTCTTTATATTTCTTAATCCTATCTACCAAAACTTCTAGCACAGTTTTTCCGCACAGTGGTAGCATAACTTTTCTAGGAAGCCTTGTAGATGTCATTCTGGCCTGGATTATAATATGCATTCTAGCCCTCTATTTTGGCACTTTTAATTAGTATTTTTTTATTATCAGATGTCCTGATATAGGCATTTGGGTATGGATCCTGTAGCATTCTAATCTTATTGTATATATACTCTGAAGATCGCTCTTTTAGCTCTTTTGGCGTTATTTCACTCTGATCCTCTGTTCGTCGCCTGCAATAAGTTGCCTCCTCCTCTATCTGTTCAATACCATCAATTGGATGACTAAGAAACTGCATAGTTCCTTTATAGCCTAAATCTTGCATTCTATTAAATATATCATCTATTGTGCCATCTAACGACATCTGTTCTTGAAACACAATATTTCCAGAGTCCATGCTTTCGTTCATAATAAATAGTGTTATTGCCGAATCTTTTACGCCTCTAATAATTTGATTTTGTATCGGGCTCCCCCCTCTGAATTTTGGCAATTTAGAAGGGTGTAACATTATGCATCTATAGTCACGAACAATATTTTCACTAACTGGCCAACTCCAGCCATAGAACAGAATAAAATCAGGGCTGTACTCCCTCACATAAGAATCTCTATAGTCATCAAAACTCTCAATAAGACGAATATCTCCGCCCTTATAGTTCTCAGCAACTTTTTTATAGATATTTAAAGCCCACTCTCGATAGCCAACACATAAAATTTTTTTCACAAGAAGGCCCTGATTATTTTAAACCCTTCAGAATATTTTATTCCAGCCTGAGATCCTCTTATTCTAGCTAGACTTTTTATTATTTGATCAGACCTAGGATGTGGGGGCTCTGGCTGTTCGCTGGAGTAGCAATGCATTGCATCAATTTTTACGTCAATCGTTGATGTAATGTCAACAAATACATTTGGATTAAAAGAGGTTGCATAGCTCCACTCTGACGAGCTCAGTATCTCAAAAGACAATAAATTTTGCACAATTTTCCCCACTGGTCTTGTGGCCTGAAGCGTAGCCTTAAATACCACTTTATGATCATTATGAACATCGTTACTATCATGTGTCATAATGGTATTTGGCCCATAGCCAAGAATCTCTTTTTCTATAATTTTTGCAATTTCAATAAGTGGTTCCCTATCCAACCTTCCGCATGAGAGATTATAAAAATGATAATCACCCACACCAAGAGTTGTCATCGCCCTTATTCCACACTGGTTTCTAAAGCTTATCTCTTTCTGCACTTCATCGCTCATAGTTTCATATCGACACGAACTCCCCTCTGCGATAAATATCACTCTAACCCGTTCCCCTTGCTCAATAAGCTTGGCGATAAGACCACCACAGCCCAGAACCTCGTCATCTGGATGTGCGGCCACTACCAATGTTTTTCCAAAATCTAGCATAAGGGCCTCTTGCGACTTTTGTAGTTTATATATTTTAATTCTTTAGCAGTATCTGCGTTACTAGCGCCAAGATATGGATGATATTGATTAATAGCATAAAAATCCAATCCATATTGTTTTGCTATTTCTTGACCGTGACTTACAATGCTATCAATTTTTTCAATTGATAAATTACCGCCATGCCTTCTATAGAAAAACAAATTTTTTTCTATATGCTTGCCTGAAATGTCATTACATATTAAGCCCAATATCAATTGATAATTCTCCAAACCAGAATTTCTAATTTCTTCACTATATAAACCCGCATTAACCAACATTGTCTTGGGGTAAACCGTCCCAGTTGCTAAAAAATCACCTCTACATTTAATCTCAGATCTATCAAAATTCATCAGACTTACCTTAAGCAGGTGCGATTCATTTTCAGATACAACTGTATAGTCTCCGTAGAGAAATATATCTTCGCCTTGAATATGCATGTATATTTCTCTTAAAAAACCAACCTCCAAGTAATCATCTGCATCTAAACGGGTAACATACTTCCCATTAGCCCTTCTGATACCTATATTTACAGATGCCTCCAAGCCCAAATTCTCTTTATTGTTAATTCTAACAATCCCATCATATTGATCCAGTATATCCCTGGTGTTATCTGTACTAAAATCATCAACAACTATAATTTCATACTCTCCTAAAAAATCTTGGTTTAACGCACTTTCAACGGCTTTTCCAATATATTTCTCGTAGTTGTATGCTGTAATAATAATAGAAAACAACATATTTAGTTTTTAATCATTTCTTTGGTAATATTTAAGCCTTTCTCTATCTTGCAACTGATTTTCTTACCTATAATTTGAGACTCTTTATAAGGCTCAATACCGCCCTCTATGCAAGGTCTTAAGGCAACTAAGTCACTACTGGTAAGAATATGCCCTTCTTCCAAATCATGGCTTGCACATAACCCTCTTCTTTGCACTACAACACTCTCTTTTTCGTTCTCCATAATTTTCTTGACACCCGCTCCCAATGCATATTCTAACTCTCTACTTCTGTCTACCATGTCACTCCAACTCCCAGGATTCATAGAAAATTTATGATCCGGCCCCTCTCTGTTATTATCATCTGTAAAGTGCTTTTCCACCACTCTAGCTCCTAATGCAATTGCGCCCAGAACTGTCGCATGACCAGGAGTGTGGTCCGACAGGCCCAAAACAACATTTGGATACAGCTTTCTATACTCTTTCAATACATTTAATTCAATATATTTAAAATTCTCCAAAGAGGCTGTGTAATTTGTATTACATTGCATCAACACCACGTCTTTTTTATGTTTCAACAACACATCCATTGCAAGAATTACCTCGTCCATTCTGGAGGCGCCTGTCGCAATTAAAACGGGCTTATTCTCCAAAGATAACGCTTCAATCATCTTATGCCAAGTTATATCACCCGAGCCAATTTTCCATGCTGAGACATATTTACTCAGAACAGGGATTAAACTCAAATCGTAGGGAGTCGTCATATAATCAATACCAGCATCTTCACAAGTAAGTCTTAGAGTCTCAGTCCATAAAATAGGCAATGAAGCTTGATCATATACATCATAGACAGACTCCTCCCACTCAGACTGATGTGATAGTTGCCTCCCAATGGATTTAAAAGCCCTGTCGGAAACAATGGTTTTGGCTAGAAAATTCTGAAATTTGGCGGCATTTGCACCGGCTTCTGCGGCCAAATATATCAAATCTTTTGCTCTCTCTATATCACCATCAAAATTTGCTGCAATATCCGCAATAAAGTACGTGCTAGAATCAGATGATATTGTATTTTTATTAATTGTAAACATAATGCACTCCTACTTAAAAATTCTCAAAATGGGCATCATATTGACGTTTTAGTCTTGTAATCACATCCACAATGCTAGGAGCATCATGTTTAAGTTCCTTTGATAACTTTCCACTATCTAATGCCATATTTCTAGGCCTCTCCGCCTTAAAGCTTACCACATTAACGCTAATTTTGTTGATGGTTAAGTCAGGCAGTTGGAAGATCTCGGCCACCTTCTTCCCAAAGTCATATTTAGAAATACTATCACTACTACTGCAATTATATAGCCCGTATATGCGACCTTCAATAACACTTACAATAATAAGCGCTAAATCGGTAACAGTTATTGGGGAAAAACATACGTCATAAAATAGATTTAATGGCCTCCCATTGCTTAAGCCTTTAAGTAACCATTCGAAAAAAGACTCTTTGCCGAGAGTATTCCAACCAATAATATTAGTTCTTAAGACTGTACTCTTGTCTATCGATCGAACCAAACTTTCCCCTACGAGTTTGGTTCTAGCATAAACATTTAGAGGGTTTGTTGTATCAGATTCACTATAAGGGATGGACTTTCTTCCGTCAAACACTGAGTCAGTTGAGATATAAATCAGTCTCGCTCCGCTAGAATTTGCATAGTTTGCAATTTCTTCCGTTGCTTCAACATGAAGACTGTCTGCCGAATCCGCATTCTCTTCACACCAATCGACATCAACGATCGCAGCGCAATGAATTATCACGTCCGGCTGAAACGACTCTAACCATTGGTTAAGCAATGTGGCATTCGTCAAATCAAAGCAATCCCACTTGACATTCTTACCCTCTAGTCCCTTTCTTCTAGAGGTGGCGAATACCATATATAACTTGGACAAGTGCGTTACAAGTTCGGACCCTAGCATCCCGCTAGCACCTGTTATTCCTACTTTCATATAAAAAAGTTACTGCCGCTGTTTATATATCGCCAATTTTTCCTTTGTTTTCCTCTATCCACTTTTGAAGTTCGCATATCTCCATCCATTCGTTGTTATTATCTGAACAATATGTAAAGTCTGGGTCAACTTTTTTTCCATTTCCTATCCTTTCCAAATCACTACTCCAATTATTAATAGAGGGTAATATCTTAAAATATTTCGGGTATTCGTAAGTATACAACGCATCCTCAGGACCAATCATTTGCTCGTGCAACTTCTCACCCGGCCTGATGCCTACTTCCTCCTGGTTGGCGCTAGCATCAATCGACAGCCCAATATCAGTCACCTTCATAGAAGGGATTTTTTTGACGTATATCTCTCCACCTTTCATATCCTTGAAAGCATGCCAAACCAACTTAACACCCTCTTCCAAAGATATCATGAATCTTGTCATACGCTTATCCGTAATTGGCAAAACTCCACCCTTTTTAATCGACATAAAAAAAGGAATAACTGAACCTCTGGATCCCATAACGTTGCCATATCTAACCACAGAAAAGCTCGTGCTATGGCTACCAGTGTATGAATTTCCAGAAACAAACAGTCTATCAGAGGTCAACTTAGTTGCTCCGTATAAGTTCGCAGGACTACTAGCCTTATCAGTAGATAAGGCAACAATACGCTTAACCCCTTTATCAATACAAGCGTCAATAAGATTCATTGCGCCAAAAACATTAGTCTTTACGCACTCAAAAGGGTCATATTCTGCAGTGGGCACAATCTTTGTGGCGGCCGCATGGACAACATAATCAATACCATCTAGCGCACGATACAGTCTATCTTTATCACGAACATCACCAATCATAAAACGCACACGAGGGTCATCTTTAAATAATTTTGCCATTTCCCACTGCTTCATCTCGTCACGAGATAGAATCACTATCTTTTTGGGATTGTACTTTTTTAATGTCATTGGCACGAAAGCGTTCCCAAATGACCCAGTTCCACCAGTAATCAATATAGATGAATTTTTCAACATAACTTTTCTTTCCTCTTGCAATAAAAATATGGGTTTAGTAACGACTCTTTAGAGTTGTATTTCAGAACACTGTTGTCGTCATAGCAATATATTTCACACATAGATTCTTTTAAAATAGCGTGCGCAGCCCCAGTATCCCATTCCATAGTAGGACCAAGTCTCGGATAAATATCCGCCCTACCCTCGGCGACTAGGCATAATTTCAAAGAACTCCCAATTGACACCAATTCCTTTTTCTTTTTCTTTGTGTTTAACGCATGGACAAACGCCTGAGTCTCATCTGACACATGTGATCGGCTAATAACAATTTTGAAAGTGTTTTTGTTTTGCTCTAAACAATAAGGAAGTCTTATTCCATTTTTGAACGCACCCTCGCCTTGTTTTGCCCAATAACACAGATCCAATGCTGGAGCATACACTACGCCAAGAATTGGGGTGTTTTGAAAAATAAGCGCAATATTTACCGTAAATTCATTATTTTTTTTAACAAACTCTTTGGTGCCATCTAAAGGGTCTACTAGCCAATAATATTTCCAATTTCTTCTAAGATCGTAGGGGGCATGTTTACTTTCTTCGGATAAGATTGGGTAGTTAATGGAGAGCCGACCCAAGGCGCGCTCAATAATATCATTGGACATTCTATCGGCCAAAGTTAAAGGGGATTTATCCTGCTTGTATTCAACTTCGAAGTCATGCTTATAAATCTGCATAATACATCTGCCAGCCTCTTTGGCAATTGCCACGATTTCCTGAACATCAATCCTGTGCATAAATTTAACCAACAACCCCTCTAAGACTTAAAAGACCAACTACTTTACTTACAGATTCTTCTAGTGACTCTATCTCAGTATCAACAATTAATTCTGGATCCTTGGGGGTCTCATATGGAGAATCAACACCTGTATAGCTTTTAATTTCTCCAATCCGTGCACGCTTATAAAGGCCTTTAACATCTCTTAATTCGCAGACTTCTAAACTAGCTTTGCAATAAACCTCAATAAAAACATCATTAGGAAACAAAAGCCTTGCAAGATTTCGCTCTGCTATAAATGGACTGATAAACGCAGTCATAACGATGATGCCGGCCTCTGTCATTAACTTAGCTACTTCACTAATCCTTCTAATATTCTCTTTTCGATCCTCATTACTAAAGGCAAGATTAGACGACAGGCCGTGACGAACATTATCTCCATCCAGAACAAAAGTCCTATAACCCAAATCATAAAGTCTTTTTTCTACCGCATGAGCAAGTGTTGACTTGCCAGATCCTGATAATCCAGTAAACCAAACTACCGCTGATTTGTGTCCGTTTAACTGATTGCGGAGCTCTTGAGTAACTGCTGAATTTTGATAAAAAACATTTGTAGAATGTTTCATTCTGACCTTCTTATTAGACAGTTTCTCAATGAATCTTGCCAAGATATTGCACCAATACCAAAATCTTTTTCTATCTTGCTCTTGTTCATAACGGTATTCTTTGGACGCTTAGCAAGTGTTAGATACTGCTCTGTTTTTATTGGAGTAACCTTGCAATCAATCTTTGCTAATTTAAATATTTCCTTAGCAAAATCATACCAACTTATCTCGCCTTCATTTGAATAGTGATATATTTCGGTAGGTTGTTTTGTGTCTTGATAATCTTCATTATTTATTATTGTCAGTATTACCTCTGCCAAATCAGTTGCATAAGTCGGTGATCCTATTTGATCATTCACCACATTTAGTTCGTCTCTTTCTTTACCCAGTCTCAACATAGTTTTTACAAAATTATTACCATATTCCGAGTACACCCAACTAGTTCTAATAATAATAGCATTCATTGGCATGATCTCTTGTAGTGCCTTTTCTCCAGCGAGCTTGGTTTTACCATAGACATTGATTGGGTTGGTTTCGTCAGTTTCTGTATACGATTCGTCACTTTTTCCATCAAATACGTAATCAGTAGAGATATGTATTAACTTTGCTTGTTGTGCTTTGGCAATCTCTGCCAACTGTCTGACTGCTAAGTGATTTACTTGATTGGCAAGCTTTTCCTCTTTTTCTGCTTTGTCTACTACAGTGTATGCTGCGCAGTTAATAATGATATCAAACTTATCATTATTATTAAAGTAGTAACTAATGCTACTATCACTGCTTAAGTCCAGTTCTTTCCTACTAACAAAAATAAATTCATTACGGTTTTGACTGGCATTCGTTTCAGTATTATTAGTATGGATTGTTTTATGAATAGACCTACCTAATTGACCATTCTTTCCGGTAACGAGTATTTTCATAACTATTGACTACTCAAACAAATCTTTGGCATTGGTTAGAGATAGATGGGTCTTATCTTTATCTGAGAGTCGCAGATCTTCTGCTAATAATTGCCAATCAATATCTAAATCATTATCATCAAATGCAATACCTCTATCATGTTCAGGTGCATAGTAGTTATCTACCTTATAAGCAAAGGTTGCACTATTACTCAACACAACAAAACCATGGGCAAAGCCGTGCGGCACAAATAATTGATGTTTGTTCTGTTCTGTTAATTCTACAGCCACATGCTGACCAAAGGTAGGGCTAGACTTTCTGATGTCCACTGCCACATCTAGAACGCTTCCCTTGATTACTCTGACGAGTTTAGCTTGAGTATAAGGTGGCAGTTGATAGTGAAGGCCCCGAAGCACGCCTTTGGTAGATTTAGACTCATTATCCTGTACAAAGTCAACCTTGTATCCGATAGCCTCTTCAAATAAATCTTTTCTAAAGGTTTCTACAAAGTAACCTCTGTCATCGCCATGTGTAGTGGGTTCAATAAGCATTACATCTTTAATTGATTGAGGAGTGAACTTCAATTGATTTCCTCTGCACGTCTAAGTAAGTATTGCCCGTATTGATTTTTTGCCAAGGGCTGGGCTAGCTCTATGAGTTGTTCTTTATTAATATAGCCTTGCTCAAAAGCAATCTCTTCGATACAGGCTACTTTTAAGCTCTGTCTTCTTTCAATGGTTTCTATGAATGTTGAAGCTTCTAATAGACTCTCATGAGTACCTGTATCAAGCCAAGCGTATCCTCTACCCATAAGTTCAACAGTTAGACGCTCTTCAATCAAATACATTTGATTAACTGTAGTAATCTCTAGCTCACCCCTATCAGAAGGCACAACTTCAAAAGCTTTCTTAATAACATCATTAGGATAAAAGTAAAGGCCAGTTACTGCGTAATTACTTTTAGGGGTTTCTGGTTTTTCTTCAATACTAAGCGCCTTACCAGTATCATCAAAATCAACTACGCCATAGCGCTCAGGATCATTAACGTGATAACCAAATACAGTTGCCATATTTTTATCTTTAGCATTTGATACAGCATTAGCCAACATATCAGTCATGCCGTGACCATAATAAATATTATCACCTAGAATCAAACAAGCATCATCATCTCCAATAAAGTCCTTGCCCAAGATAAATGCCTGGGCAAGACCATCAGGAGAAGGTTGCACTATGTATTCAAACCTCATGCCAACATCAGAGCCATCGCCAAGAAGTTGCTCGAATCTTGGCAAATCTTCAGGTGTAGAGATGATTAATACTTCTTGAATTCCAGCCAGCATTAATACCGATAAAGGATAGTAAATCATCGGCTTGTCGTAGATTGGCATGAGTTGTTTTGATACGCCTTTAGTCAAAGGATAAAGACGTGTCCCTGAGCCGCCTGCCAGAATTATTCCTTTCATGATTTAATTATTCCTAGCCTTTCACCTTGATAGCTACCATCTTGCACATGTCCACACCAGGTTTTGTTATTTAAATACCACTCAACTGTTTTCTTAATACCTGTTTCAAAGGTTTCATCAGGCGTCCAATTCAACTCTTTATCGATCTTGGTAGCATCAATTGCATATCTTACGTCATGTCCAGCTCTATCTCCCACATAGGCAATAAGCTGCTCATACTTATCAATACCATTAAGTTTACTTGGCACTAATTCGTCTAAAATACTACAAACGATTTTTACAACATCAATATTTTGCAATTCGTTGTGCCCACCAATGTTATAAGTTTCACCAACCTTTCCAGTAAGCGCAACATGAAGTAACGCCCTTGCATGATCATCAACATAGAGCCAGTCACGTATTTGCTTGCCATTGCCATAGATTGGTAAATCTTTACCTTCTAGCGCATTTAGGATGATGAGTGGAATAAGCTTTTCAGGGAACTGATAGGGGCCATAGTTATTGGAGCAATTTGTAATTAGTGTTGGAAAGCCAAAGGTTCTCTGCCATGCACGCACTAAGTGGTCTGAACTTGCTTTAGCTGCCGAATAAGGCGAACTTGGTGCATAAGGCGTATCTTCAGTAAATAGATCATCTGTACCTTCTAAGTCACCATAAACCTCATCAGTAGATACATGATGGAATCTGAAATTATCTTTCTTATCACTATCTAGATTAGACCAATAGCCTCTAGCTTCTTCAAGTAGTACGTAAGTACCAACAATATTGGTTTGAATGAACTCACCAGGGCCATCAATAGAGCGATCTACATGCGATTCAGCCGCTAAATGCATCACAATGTCTGGTTGATGCTCGTTAAATACGCGTTTAATCTCAGCAGCATCGCAGATATCCATCTGCTCAAAGGTATATCTTGAATTGTTCTCAACTGAAATTAAAGATTCTAAATTACCAGCATAAGTTAGTTTGTCGACGTTAACAACGCTATGGTCAGTATTATCAATAATGTGCCGAATGACAGCTGATCCAATAAAGCCTGCTCCGCCAGTGATTAGTAATTTTTTATTCATTATTCTTCCTTTTTAACAATGCAAGCGTTAAGAAAAGCCTCCCAACTGGCAGATATCATATTGAATATCTGCATTATTTTATTCCTGCTCATTAAGAGGCTTTCTCACAGGGGCAGGGTATCATTCTTTTAGTGGCTCTCTAAAATTTTATGTGTTTTATTTTTTTTAAAAACGATAATGGCAATTATCGCAAGTCATTGAGAATAACAAGGCTGGAAAATTAAAGTCCATGTGCTTCATTATGCTGTAATAACTTTCTATCAAAAGTATAAGTTTTTGTACAGCCTGATTGTTGATTATTGTTTACAATCAAATAATCAGAAAAATCTGCGCTTCCAATTTTGTAATCATTAATTGCCTTGCGCACTACATTCTCATTTTCAACCAAGAACTCTGCGGTAACTAAAATTTGCTCCATGACTTCTATGACCAAGTTTTTATCGTATTTGTAGGCACCAGTAAGAACCCAAACTAACTCACACAATACAATGTTCGATAAGTATCCAGGAGATGATAAGTTGCACTCTTGCTCTATTAATAGAGTTGATTGTGCCGATTGTTCAGGATCATCTTGTACTAAGTACCTAACCAGTACATTAGTATCAATACCAATCATAGCCCAGCTTTGCTTTTTATTGCGTCATCCATATCTTCTAATGTGACTATTTTCTTAGGCTTTGGTAGTATGTTTTTCAGTAGTGCAGCACTTTGGTGTAGGGGCATTATGCTTGCACTTTGTTGTTTTTTATCCAAAACAAATTCAACTTTGTCTCCAGTACTCAGATTTAGATGATTTCTGAGCTTCTTAGGTATGGTTATTTGCCCCTTGCTAGTAATTGTTGCTTGCATATTTTTTCCTTACTTATTTTATAAATTTATCATTATTGTAAGGAATTTTTACCCACTAGTCAATACTTAAAGCTCTGTATTTGTAAAAAGATTCAGCCCTGATAAGCTCTATTGTTAAAAGTAAAGATATTTATAGCATTAAGAGTATTTGTTTAATTCACCATAGCTACCGCACTATAATCCTAAAAATTATAGTTAGTATTTTCAAATTTAATACATCATTTTAACCTATATAATTCCTTGCATCTGAGCAAATTTATTAGTTGCTTTAACAAAACCTTTAACACTTCCACAATCAAATCTTATACCTTGAAATTGATAGGCGATCACTTTACCTTGTTTGGCTAGCGCCATCAAGGCATCGGTAATTTGAATTTCGCCATTTTTATCGGGCGCTGTGTTTTCAAGAACATCAAATATTTCTGGGGTAAGTATATATCTACCAATAATCGCAAGATTGGTTGGTGCCTGTGTTGGGCTTGGTTTTTCAACCATGCTATTTACTCGATAAGCATTGGTCGAATTTTCTAGCAATTCGCCATCAATCACCCCGTATTTATCCACCTCAGCCATCGGCACCTCTTCAATGGCAACAATGCAA
>Ga0255773_10001207_pt1 | contig 26596 bp, 27 predicted proteins | sample 011ome_17_FD_179971 | JGI IMG/M metagenome (GOLD analysis project Ga0255773, IMG submission 179971) | Coastal salt marsh microbial communities from the Groves Creek Marsh, Skidaway Island, Georgia - 011502XT metaG (version 2) | ecosystem: Environmental > Aquatic > Marine > Intertidal zone >...
ATTTTATGAATGAAATTGGGCAGTTTATACCAAAATTACTTGGAGCCCTATTATTTTGGTTTTAGGCCGATTTATTGCTCGTCTACTAAGAAAATTAATCATTAAACTCGCAAAATTCATCAAACTTGATGTGATTGCAGACAAAGTAGAGCTCGATCAAATGCTTGAGCAAATTGGCATCAAACATAAATTTTCAGAAATCATAGGCAATATCATCTACTACGTACTGCTCTTGGTAGTTTTGCTTACCGTTTTTGATATTCTAGGTCTCTTCGTTGCCAAGGAGTTATTTGACAAAGTTGTTGGGTTTATCCCCGATATTTTTATCTCTGTCATTCTTTTTGTCTTTGGTTTGTATCTCGCCAATTTTGTACGCGATTTTATCAATGGACGACTGAACAACATGAATATTGAACAGGCCTCCGTGATCGGATCCATTGCTAAGTTTGGTATTTTATTGATTGTATTTTCAATGATTTTATCACAACTCAACATCGGAAATGATTTGGTATCCAAACTTACACAATATTTGTTTGCTGCTATTGGTCTAGGTTTGGCCATTGCCATTGGCCTTGGTGGAAAAGATGCCGCAAAGGAATTAATTGATCAGGTATTCAAGAAAAAATAATACCAAAAAAAAACATTTTTTAATGCTGTTCCAAAGGGACAGCATTTTTTTTTACAGTATTTTTGCAAGCATGCGAAGAAAAAAAGAAAAAAAAGAATTTTTTGAAGTCGAAGTCATCGATGCTGGTGCAAAAGGGAAAAGTATTGCCAAAGCACCAGACGGTAAAGTCATTTTTCTGAATAATGCTGTTCCAGGGGATGTGATTGATGTACAAACCTTTAAAAAACGTAAAGGGTATTACGAAGGAAAAGCAACACAATTTCATAAACTTTCCGAGCATAGAGAAACGCCTAAATGCACCCATTTTGGAACTTGTGGTGGCTGCAAATGGCAGCATATGAAATATGATCAGCAATTATTTTTTAAGCAAAAAGAAGTGACCAACAATCTGCAACGTATTGGAAAAGTCGAATTGCCAGATGTCACTCCTATTCTTGGTTGTGCTCATCCTTATTTTTATAGAAATAAGATGGAATTTTCATTTAGTAATAACCGTTGGCTTTCTTTGGAGGAAATTAATGCAGATAAAACAATTGATAATCGAAATGCGCTTGGATTTCATATCCCAGGCATGTGGGACAAAATTTTAGACATCGATAAATGTTGGCTTCAAGCCGATCCGTCCAATGCCATTCGGAATGAACTAAAAGCGTTTGCTAAAGCGCAAAACATCCCATTCTTTGACCCCAAACAACAATCGGGAGTACTTCGTACCCTTATGATTCGTACAACAAGCACTAAAGAAATTATGGTTGTTGTACAGTTTTTTTTAGCAACAAAATTGCATATAGAAACCATTATGGGTTTTCTCAAAAATTCATTTCCAGAAATCACTTCATTGCAATACGTCATCAATCCAAAAGGCAATGACACCATCTATGATCAAGAAGTAGTTTGCTACCATGGTCGAAATTATATTCTTGAAGAAATGGAGGGTTTGCAATTTAAAATTAATGCAAAATCTTTCTATCAAACCAATTCCGAACAGGCCTATAATTTATATAAAATTACTCGAGATTTTGCAGGATTAACGGGAAGCGAATTGGTCTATGATTTGTATACAGGTACAGGAACAATTGCTCAATTTGTAGCCAAAAAGGCCAAAAAAGTTGTTGGTGTAGAAGCCGTTCCAGATGCCATAAAAGCCGCAAAAGAAAACGCAGAACACAACAAAATCGATAATGTGGAGTTCTTTGTTGGAGATATGAAAACTGTTTTCAATTCAGAATTTATAAACACACATGGACACCCAAACGTCATCATTACCGACCCGCCAAGAGATGGAATGCATAAAGATGTTATTCAACAAATATTGAATATTTTACCCGAAAAAATTGTCTATGTGAGTTGCAACAGCGCAACTCAGGCAAGAGATTTGGCTTTGATGGATTCGAAATATAAGATAATAAAAACACAAGCAGTAGACATGTTTCCACAGACGCATCATGTAGAAAATGTTGTACTTTTGAAAAAAAGAATTTAGATTTTTATGAATAGAATATCTTTTTTATGGATTTTTTTGTTGCTCATCGCCTGCGAACCAGACGATGTGTGCAGCGAAAATACACAAACTACCTCTCGCCTTGTTATAGAGTTTTTTGATATTGGAAATTTAGATAACACAAAAACAGTTGGAGGTCTTTTTGCTGTTGGTTTAGATGCACAAGGCAACGATGTTGAAATTTCTGGTGAAGTCGTAAGTTCTCGCGAAAAAATAGAATTACCTCTCAATGGTACAGCAAATCAAATACAATTCAAATTATATAAAAATTATAGTGTTGTTAATGATGCCGTGCAAGGCAATTCAGATGTAATAACCGTGGCCTATACCACCTCAGCAGTATATGTTTCTCGTGCATGTGGTTACAAAAATGTGTATAATATTCAAGGGTTTAGCATCGAAACGGATAGCGATCTTTGGATGGTAAATGCCGATATAATAGTGAATGAAATAACAAATGAAAATGAAACCCATGTTAAAATATTTCATTAATTGCCTTTGTTTTTTATGGATCAGTAGCGTTTCGTTTGCACAAAATAAAACTAGTGATACCAGCAATGAAACTTCTACAGACAGCATTGTTTTTCAAGACAAATATGGATTGCGTTTTGGTGTAGACCTTAGCAAATTTGGACGTACTGCTTTTGATTCAGACTACTCAGGATTTGAGGTCAATGCAGATTATCGATTGGGTAGACGCCTGTATGTTGCTGGTGAACTAGGGTTCGAAGAAAAAGCTACTAAAACAGATTATTTAGATAGCAGTGCTAAAGGAAATTATTTTAAAGCAGGGATTGATTACAACTTGTACAACAATTGGTTAGGAATGGAAAATTTAATCATTAGCGGTCTACGCTTTGGATTGTCGAGTTTTAGTCAAACAAGAAATCACTATACTATTTATGATACAAACAGCCAAACTTGGTCACAAATTCAAAACAATGAAAGTGTTGAATTTTCAGGGCTTACTGCGGCATGGGTAGAGCTTATTTTTGGTTTAAAAGCTGAGCTTTTCAATAATCTATTTTTAGGATTCAATGTGCAGCTAAAAGCTAGAATCTCCGAAAAATCACCCGATAATTTCGAGAATTTATATATTCCAGGCTTTGGACGAACCTATGACAGCAGCAAAGTTGGAACAGGAGTAAATTACAGTATATCATATTTACTTCCTATTTATAAAAAAGATAGAGTAAAAAAAACTGATTCAGAAGATTTAGAACAACCCCTTGAGGATTAGATGAATCTTTTTAACGAATCAATTTTTTATATTTAATACGTTTTGGCATAATATCGCCCCCCAATCGCTGACGTTTATTGGCTTCATATTCACTAAAACTACCCTCGTAAAAATAGACTTCCGAATTGCCTTCAAAGGCTAAAATATGGGTGCAAATTCGGTCTAAAAACCAACGGTCGTGACTGATAACAACCGCACACCCGGCAAAGTTTTCTAAGCCCTCTTCTAGAGCCCGTAATGTATTAACATCCAAATCATTTGTAGGTTCATCTAAAAGCAAAACGTTACCCTCTTCTTTTAGTGTCATTGCCAAATGAAGACGGTTTCGCTCTCCTCCAGAAAGCAATTTAACTTTTTTGTTTTGCTCACTTCCTGAAAAGTTAAAACGACTCAAATAAGCACGGGAATTCACTTGCCGCCCACCCATCATAATAAGCTCCTGTTCGTCACTAAAATTTTGCCAAATCGTTTTTTCTGAATCAATATTGGAATGGCTTTGATCAACATAGGCTATTTTTGCTGTTTCACCTACCTTAAATGATCCTTTGTCGGGAGTTTCCTCGCCCATAATCATTCTAAAAATCGTGGTCTTTCCTGCACCATTAGGACCAATGACACCAACAATACCGGCTTGTGGTAAATTAAAATTTAAATGATCATAAAGTAGTTTCTCGCCATAGGCCTTACTAACGCCTTCAGCTTCAATTACATTAGTACCTAAACGTGGGCCATTTGGGATATAAATTTCTAGCTTTTCATCAAGCTGTTTCTGATCTTGATTTAAAAGTTTATCATAATTCTTTAAACGCGCTTTTTGTTTGGTTTTACGCCCTTTTGCACCTTGGCGTACCCATTCCAACTCGCGTTCCAATGTTTTTTGGCGCTTAGACGCCGATTTAATTTCCTGTGCCAATCGTTTTGACTTTTGATCTAACCATGAGGAGTAATTTCCTTTCCAAGGGATGCCCTCTCCTCTATCGAGTTCTAAAATCCATCCTGCTACATTATCCAAAAAATAACGGTCGTGTGTAACCGCAATGACGGTGCCTTTATACTGCGCCAAATGCTGCTCTAACCAATGAACCGATTCTGCATCCAAATGGTTGGTAGGCTCATCTAAAAGCAAAACATCAGGCTCTTGCAAAAGCAAACGACATAGTGCAACTCTTCGGCGTTCACCACCAGAAAGAACTCCAATTTTTTTGTCGCCCTCTGGAGTGCGGAGCGCGTCCATAGCAATTTCTAATTTGGTATCGAGTTCCCAAGCGTTAGCGGCATCAATCTGATCTTGTAATTCAGCTTGACGATTCATGAGTTTTTCCATACGATCAGCATCGGAATAGACTTCTTCCAAACCAAACATATCATTGATTTTGTTGTACTCGTCTAAAATAGCTACAGTTTCTGCAGCGCCTTCTTTGACCACGTCTAAAACAGTTTTTTCGTCATCCAATTGCGGTTCTTGCTCTAGGTAGCCCACAGAATAATCTTGCGAAAAGACCACATCGCCTTGATAATTTTTATCAACCCCTGCAATGATTTTTAAAAGTGTAGATTTTCCAGAACCATTAAGACCTAGAATACCTATTTTGGCTCCATAGAAAAAGCTGAGATATATATTTTTTAAAACAGGTGTATTGGCACTTTGGAAGGTTTTGGTAACCCCCGACATGGAAAAGATGATTTTTTTATCGTCGCTCATTATACACGTCCTTTTAAGGCATTAAATACCCAAGCAATAGCAAAGAATCCAATACCTACAGCCGCAAAGCCCCAACCTGCAACATCATCGTAGCGAAATGCACCAAGTGCAATTAGAGAAACTCCTACAAATATCATAATAAAAGTGGCCCAAGCCAATACTGTATTTTTATTCATTTTATAGTTATTAAAAATTTTGTGTCTTCAAATATCGGTAATTTTTAAAACTTTTGTTTGTGATTTTTTTAAAAATAATTTAAATTTGAAGTTCTGTTATTTCCCAAATTTATACTTTAAAACCATGAATAATCTAATTTTCAAATATTTTATAGAACTGTTTTCTTTTTACAACGCTTTTTTAAAAGTTCAGGGTTTTGAATGCTAATAATATTGTCATATTAACAGTTTTTGTAAATCTAATTTTAAAATATAATGTTATGGATTATTTTGACAATGTTCTCATAAAGCTCAGACGACAGTACAGTAAGGATGAAGCTGTGGCGGCTTTATCCAAAAAGATTTCAGAATTGGAAATTGAAAACGGAGCGCTAAAGTCTGAAATAGAACATTTGGAATTTGAACTCAAAAAATATAAAAAATTAAAATAAAAAAGCTATTAAAGAATAGTATAAAGGTAAAGTTAAATTAACTAATATATTTTACTTTTTAATTATGAAATGCAAAAACTGCAATGGCATTGTAAGAAAGAACTTCTGCTCTAGTTGTGGACAAAATACAGGTGTTGGAAAAATCAACTATAAAAGTGTTGTACAAGAATTGTTTCAGGCGGTTTTTTTATTAAAAACGGGGTTCTATTCACTCTAAAAGAACTTTTTTTAAGACCAGGAAGCACCATTCGAGCTTATTTGGATGGGCAAAGAAAACGCTATTTTAAACCTGTAGTTTATGTCATCATCCTTTCATCTTTCTATTATCTTTCAATACGCTTGATAGGAGAAAACACTTGGCTAGAGAATGTTGTTGCTGGGATGATGGGAGATGTAGACAGTTCAGTTACCATTTCAATTGAGGGCGGAAAGGTTGTGGTTCCTGAATTATTTATTTGATTATCAAAAAATTATTCTTATCTATTGCTGCTTTCTGTTCCTTTATTTTCATTGGCCTCTTGGATCGCATTTTGGCATTTTAAAGTAAATTATTTTGAACATTTTGTCATCAATCTTTATATCACTGGTCAACAAGCTTTTATTTCTGCAATTATTTTATTGATAAATGTACCGTTTAAGAATGATTTTTTAGATTTTCTATCCAGTTTTTTAGCTGTATTATATGTGTATTTTGTGTATTGGAAATTTTTTAAATCTGGATGGCGCTTTTGGAATGTTGTAAGAACCATAACCAGCTATATAATTTATGGCTTTTTAAGCTTTATTATTTTTGCTCTAATTTTTGTTTTAAACAACTTCACTAAAATTTCATTGGAACTTCAATAAACAATAGCTGTGACTCTTGTTGTGCAACGATTTCAAACTGGTTTACATTAGAAATTCCTAAAGCATCTCTTTGATTAAGTTGTTGATTTTCAATTGTTGAAACCCCATAGACTTGCATTACATATACACCATGAGCGTCTGATTTTAAAGGGTACGAAAATTGATCACCAGCGTTCAAATTTACTCTGGAAATTTGGGCATTTTGATAAATTTTCAAACTTGTTTCTAATTTAAAATCATCCATAGATTCTACCAAAATTTGTAATTCTCCAGATGAAACTAGCTCAAAATGTTTTTGATCATAACGTGGTGATACGCCTTCTCTATTTGTTAAAATCCAAATCTGGAATAACCTTAATTCTTCTGTTGACGATGCATTCATTTCAGAATGATAAACACCTGTTCCTGCCGACATCACTTGAACTTCACCTGCTTCAACAGTCAGCCACTGCTCTGTCATGGAGTCTTTGTGCTTAAGAGTCCCAGAAAGTGGCACTGTAATAATTTCCATATTGTCATGAGGATGTGTGCCAAAACCCATACTTGGAGCAATTTTATCATCATTTAAAACACGAAGTGCCCCAAAATCCATTTTATTGGGATCAAAAAAGCGTGCAAAACTAAAAGAGTGATTAGCTTCTAACCAACCATGATTGGCATAGCCACGAGAACTTGAAGGGTGAAAAATCATCTTCATAAAAAGTATTTTAAAATGTAATCGTTAAGAATTGTAAATCTTCGTTAAACTAAATCTAAAAAATGTAGAATATTGTTATTTTTGCTACAAAGATATCATATATGGATCTAAATTTCAATAAAAACGAAGATCAAAATAAACTGCTTTTATCCGACCTTAGAAAACGCTTAGCAAAAGTTAAACACGGTGGAGGATCTTCAAAAATTGAAAAACAACACGCCAAAGGTAAAATGACTTCTCGTGAGCGTATTGACTATCTTTTAGATCCAAAATCTGAATCCATCGAAATTGGCGCTTTTGCAGGTGAGGGTATGTATAATAATCATGGTGGATGTCCATCTGGTGGCGTAGTTGTAAAGATTGGATATATTGCAAAAAAACAATGTATAGTTGTAGCTAATGATGCCACAGTAAAAGCTGGTGCATGGTTTCCAATTACCGCCAAAAAGAATTTACGAGCACAAGAAATTGCTATTGAAAACAAATTACCCATCATATATTTGGTAGATTCTGCAGGAGTATATTTGCCGATGCAAGACGAAATTTTCCCTGATAAAGAACATTTTGGTCGAATTTTTAGAAACAATGCCATTATGAGTAGTATGGGAATTACACAAATTTCGGCCATTATGGGAAGTTGTGTTGCTGGTGGTGCTTATCTCCCTATAATGAGTGATGAAGCCATTATTGTGGATAAAACAGCAAGTATATTTTTGGCAGGTAGCTATTTGGTAAAAGCAGCCATCGGAGAAAGCATAGATAATGAAACTCTTGGTGGTGCCACAACCCACTGCGAAATTAGTGGCGTGACAGATTATAAAGCTAGCGATGACAAAGATGCTTTAGATAAAATTAAATCCATAATGGACAAAATTGGGGATGCAGAAAATGCAGGATTCAACCGTATAAAAGCCGTAAAACCCAAAGAAAATCCAGAAGATATTTTTGGAATTCTACCAAGCTCTAGAGCCGATCAGTATGACACCTATGAAATCATTAAAAGATTGGTAGATCATTCAGAATTTGAAGAATACAAAGCGGGTTATGGAAAAACCATCATCACTTGTTATGCACGAATTGACGGTTGGGCTGTTGGGATTGTAGCCAATCAACGTAAATTGGTTAAAACCAAAAAAGGTGAAATGCAGTTTGGAGGCGTTATTTATAATGATAGTGCAGACAAAGCCACACGTTTTATTGCCAATTGTAATCAGAAAAAAATTCCTTTGGTGTTTTTACAAGACGTTACAGGGTTTATGGTCGGTAGTAAAAGTGAACATAGCGGAATAATAAAAGATGGTGCAAAAATGGTCAATGCTGTGAGCAACAGTGTTGTACCAAAATTTACCATCATTACAGGTAATAGCTATGGTGCAGGAAATTATGCAATGTGTGGCAAGGCCTACGACCCTAGATTGATTGTAGCTTGGCCCAGTGCAGAATTAGCTGTAATGAGCGGTAATAGTGCCGCTAAGGTTTTATTACAAATAGAAACCGCTGCACTCAAGAAACAAGGAAAAAAAATATCCGAACAACAAGAAGCCGAATTACTTTCAAAGATTAAACAAAAATATGATGAACAGGTTTCACCTTATTATGCAGCAGCGCGCCTTTGGACCGATGCTGTAATCAACCCTCTTGATACACGTAAATGGATTAGCATGGGAATTGAGGCCGCAAACCATGCTCCTATTGAAAAAGATTTTAATTTAGGAGTGATTCAAGTTTAATGTTTCGAGCGTTTTTTGACGTTGAATTTTTCCTGAAGTTGTTTCACAAAATTCTTTTATGAAGAAGATGTTTTTTGGACGTTTATTTGTATCAATTTCACTAAAATCTAATTCTAACTCCTGTGATTTTCCTTCAATAATTAGAATTACTTTTTGCCCTAGTAATTTGTCTGGAATTGAAGTGATATAAAAACGATTGCTGATTTGATTTTGTAAGACTTTCTCAATCTGCTCTGGATAAATTTTTATTCCCCCCGAGTTCATCACATTATCAAATCGGCCTAACCATTTAAAAGTATCATTCGAAACTAGAGCAACTACGTCATTTGTGTATAAAACTTCCGGAGTTAGTTTTGGCGCTTTAACTACTAGGCAATCATTATCATCAACAGCAATTGAAATATCAGGTAAAATTGTAAAGACCCCTTCTCCTTTCGATAAATTTTTTGCAGCAATATGACTGACAGTTTCTGTCATTCCATAGGTTTCAAAAATCGATGACGGGTGTCCTTTCAATTGATTTTGTAAAGTCCTAGACACAGGTGCACCTCCTACAAGAAGAGTTTTAATTTGATTTAATTTTGAAAAGGAATTATGAACTTGTAATGGCACCATAGCTGAAAAATCATATTGCTTTGTAATGCCTTTCAAAGGACTTGAAGAGGGGTCTATCACATCCAATTTTAAACCTAGAACCCAAGCACGAACAAACATCATTTTTGCGGCTATATATGAGAAAGGTAAACAACACAATGCAGAATTTTCAGGTAATAAATTAAAAAAATCTCCAGTTGCTTTTGCAGAACTGATAAAAGCAGATTTTGGAGCTATAATATGCTTTGGTTTGGATGTTGTTCCAGAAGTCTTTAGGACTATATCCTTTGAATCATCAATCCAATTCAGAATAAATTCACCTAAATGTAACTCATTTTCATTAAGGCTCAAAATAAGGTCTTCTGCCAATTCTTTTAAGGAATCCATAGTGTAATGAAGACCATTCAATTGAAAGGCTTCATTAAAGTTATTATAAACGGTGTTTGTGCTCAAAAACTAGTTGTTAGTTACAGTTCCAAATAATTTTTCTTTCCAATTGCTCCATTTATATTTTTTGGCAAAAACAATTAAAAGAATTGGATAAATGACAAAAACAGGAAAAAACACTTCTACATTTGACATTTCTGGATCAGAAATATCTTTTAAAATAGAATGGGTTTGAAATGCTGTCCAATCTGCAGTAACTAGAAGCGCGGCAATAAGATTATTGGCCGCATGAAAACCCAATGCCAATTCTAGACCTTCATCCATAAGAGTCATTATACCCAATAAAAATCCTGTTCCTATGTAATGTACCAATAGGACATATCCCAATTTATCAATTTCTGGATTTGCAATATGCAACAATCCAAATATGGTTGAGGTAAAAATGAGCGGTACCCACCTATTCTTGGCTAAAACTCCAAGGCCTTGCATTAAATAGCCTCTAAAAAGATATTCTTCAAAACTTGTTTGTAATGGAATAAAAACAACTGAAATTAACACTAAAATCAGATATGGGATAGGCTTAAAATTAAAGGTGAAATTTTCTGGTGAGGCGTAATATTCCAATAAAATAAAACAAGCTGTTGTTACCCCCCAAATTAGAAAAGCAAACCAAAAACGACTCCAATCTATTTTAGACCTAGAAGTTGTAAGGCTTTTTATAGTTTGTTTATGAATATATTTTACCACTAAAAAAACAACCACTAACCCGATAGCAAAAGACAATAGCAATAGAAACAGGCTAAGGTTTAAATCAAGAATAGACATCATAGCATTATAATCCAAAGCTGATAAGTCACCTCCATTTGCTATTGATTTAGTTATGACTGCAATTGTAAATGGAATTTGACCAAGCTGTGATCCAATAAAAATAAGAATAACACCAACGAGATATAGCCACCAATCGTGTTCGACTTTAAATGCTTGTTTGATATACATAGTTTAAATTTTTAAATTCCATTTTTCTTTTGGGTTATACTGCAAATTACCATTATTTATTTGTAATGGCGATAAAAAATTATTTGAAAAAAGCATTCCTGTTCCCAAGCCCTGAGGCCTTTCGATATCAAGACTGTAGGTCCATTGAGCAATAGCATTAAGTCCAATATTACTTTCTAATGCGCTTGTAATCCACCAGCCAATATTTTTATCTTCTGCTAAGTCTATCCAAGATTGACTTCCTAAAAATCCACCAACAAGAGTGGGCTTAAGAATGATATATTGAGGATTTATAGTTTGTAGCAATTGTTTGCGTATTGTTACATCGTGAACTCCAATTAGTTCTTCATCAAGTGCAATGGGAAGCGGTGTTTTATTACAAAGTTCAGCCATTGCATCATATTGTCCTTGTTTTATAGGTTGCTCTATCGAATGTAATTCATAATCTGATAAACGCTTTAGTTTTTCCAAAGCATCAGACTCAGAAAAAGCACCATTTGCATCAACACGAATCTCAATGGTTTTGGCGTCAAATTCTTTTCTAATGGATTGAATAAGAGCCAACTCCGTTTCAAAATCTATAGCGCCAATTTTCATTTTTAAACAATCAAATCCTTCGTCAAGTTTAGTGCAAATCTGAGATTTCATAAACTGCTTATCACCCATCCAAATCAATCCATTAATGGGGATAGAGTCCTTACCTTCTGTAAATTTTGATGGAAATAAAACATGAGAAGAGTTTGCTTTTAAATCTAGAAAAGCCATTTCTAAGCCAAATTGAATTGAAGGAAATTCAACCAATTTTTTTAATAAATTATCTAAACCCAAATTGATATGATCGCAGGCCCATTGTAATGTTTCCTCGAAATCGGGTCTATCATCACAACTCAATCCACGAAACATCCCACACTCGCCTATACCAATAGAATTATTACTTTCAATGCTGATAAACCATGTATCTTTGGTGGTCAATACACCCCTAGAAGTCCCACTAGCTTGTTTAAATTTTAATTGATATTTATTAAACGAGGCTTTCATTTTTATAATTTATTCAGAGTGAAGATTTTCAATAATCAGTGCTGTGGCAAATAAAATAGCCAAAACGAATGTTGATAATGCTACAAGTTTTAAATGTGGGTCAAAGTCTTTTGGATTCTTGATAAAAAAAACAAGCTTTAAATGAAAGATTAAAGGTATAAACGCAATCCAACTCAAATACATAAATTTTGAGTATGAGATTGAATATTGAAAAATCAACATTAACACGATTGCAGAAAGTATCAATGCAAAATGATATGTTTTTGACGACTTTTTTCCTAAATATCCAGCCAATGTAATTTTATTAGATTTCAAATCTGTTTCCAAATCTCTCATGTTATTTAAATTCAAAACAGCAGCACTAAGACATCCAATTGCAGATGCTGGAATTAGGAGCATCACATCAAGATCTTTAGCAAATAAAAAATATGTTCCCATCACACTAAGCCAGCCAAAAAATAAAAATACCATCAAATCGCCAAGGGCTCTGTAACCATAGGCTGATTTTCCTACAGTATAAGTGATTGCTGCATATATTGAAAGTGCTCCTAAAACAATAAAAATCAATGAAGTAAATAGTTGGCTAACACCAAAAGCTATATATATCAAAAGCAGGGTTAAAATGGCACTCAATAGTGCGTTAATGATAATTGCATTTTTCATTTGTTTTGGGGAAATCGCACCGCTTTGTAAGGCGCGTTCTGGCCCAATTCTTGAGTTATTGTCTGTGCCTTTGACACCATCGCCATAGTCGTTGGCTAAATTTGATAAAATCTGAAAACTAAGTGTTGTAAGAATTATAAGGACAAAAATTACTACATCAAAAAAACCTAAGATGTGTGCATAACTTGAACCTACAACCGCTCCTGAAATAGAAAGCGGTAAGGTGCGCAATCGAAACGCTGAAATCCAAGTTTTTAGTTGCGCCATATTATGGAATCCATTTTTTATTAAAATTTGGTGGGCGTTTTTCTAAAAATGCATCTCTCCCCTCTTTGGCTTCATCGGTCATATAGGCCAATCGTGTAGCTTCTCCTGCAAAAACTTGTTGGCCAACCATGCCATCGTCTGTAAGGTTCATAGCAAACTTTAGCATTTTTATTGAAATTGGTGATTTTTCTAAAATTTCTTGCGCCCATTCAAAAGCCGTTTGTTCTAAGTCTTTGTGAGGAATAACCGCATTGACCATACCCATTTCATAGGCTTCTTGAGCAGAATAATTTCTTCCTAAAAAGAAGATTTCACGTGCTTTTTTTTGACCAACCATTTTGGCTAAATATGCAGATCCATAACCACCATCAAAACTCGTAACATCAGCATCGGTTTGTTTAAATATCGCGTGTTCTTTACTCGCTAAGGTCAAATCGCAAACAACATGTAAACTATGTCCACCTCCAACAGCCCAGCCAGATACAACAGCAATCACAGCTTTTGGCATAAAACGAATAAGGCGTTGGACTTCTAAAATATTCAATCGGTGGTAACCATCTTTTCCAACATAGCCTTCATGGCCTCTTGCTTTTTGGTCGCCGCCACTACAAAAAGAAAATATGCCATCTTTTGGCGATGGCCCTTCTGAACTCAACAACACAACTCCAATGGAAGTGTCTTCGTTGGCATCATGAAAAGCAGTTAATAATTCTGATGTTGTTTGAGGACGAAATGCATTTCTAACTTCTGGACGATTGAACGCTATACGCGCTACTCCATTGCACTTTTTGTAAGTAATATCTTCAAATTCAATTGCGGTTTTCCATTGTATTGCACTCATAATTCAGTATTATTTGTTGACTAAATAAATCCCATCGGTTTCAAGACGTACCAAACGTTTTTTATAGAGCGTTCCTAAGGCTTTTTTAAAGCTTTTTTTACTCATTTGAACTGTTTCCCTTATTAATTCTGGAGAAGACTTATCGGTAATGTCCAAAAATCCATTATTGTCGTTGATAAGTTCCAAAAGTGATTGAGCACTGGGCTCAATATTGCGATAACCTATTTGTGAAAGACTGATATCAATTTTGTTATTAGGTCTAATTTTTTTGACAATACCTTTTAACTTGTCCCCAATGCTTAAATCTTTAAAAATATCATCTTTAAAAATTAACCCTAAATGACGCTTATTGATGATGACATTCATTCCAAGGTCAGAGGGGTGGGAAACAATCAAATCGACTTCTTCAAAAGGTTCAACTGTTAGTTCTTTGTTGTCCAAAAAACGATTGGTCTTACTAGATGCCACCAAACGATCTGAGGTCTCATCCAAATAGCAATACACCAAATACCATCCGCCTTTTTTCATCCTGAAAGCTTGCTCACGAAAAGGACAAAACAATTCTTTGACCATTCCCCAATCTAAAAAAGCACCAAATTCATTGACAGCATTGCAACGTAAAAGGGCAAATTCTCCTTTTTTTATGTAGGGCGTGTCCGTAACAGCAACCAAACGTTCTTCATTATCCAAATAGACAAAAACTTCTAAAAAATCATCAATTTCAAAAGTATTTGGAACATATCGGTTTGGCAATAAAACCTCATTGTCGTCATCGTCACCCAAAAACAGTCCAGGATCGGTATCCCTTAAAATTCTTAATCTATTGTATTCCCCTATTTGAATCATGGTGCAAAGGTAAGCATAATGCAATAGAAATGTAACTTCAATACAACAAATTGAAATCTATAAACTAGGATTAAAATCTACCTCTAAAAATTATTTAATTTATGTTCAATGCATTGATAAGATTATAATTTTTAGATTGATTTTTTACAATATCCTCAAAAATTGAATAATTTCTTCTCTAACGAAGTTTAAAGATGACAATTTGTATAATTTAGCCGGAATGAAAAAATTTACTATTATCATTCACTGCAACGATCAACAAGGAATCATTGCAGCCTCTACAAGTTTTATTCTTGAAAATCAAGGAAATATTACCTATGTAGATCAACATGTTGACCACGAGCATGGGGTGTTTTTTATGCGTTTAGAGTGTGATTTTGAGAGCTCATCATTTTCTAGCAGTGACTTTTCAAAATTATTTGAAAAGTCAGTTGCTAAGACGTTTAATATGAATTGGGAAGTATTTGATACCGAATCTATACCGAAAATGGCACTCTTTGTGTCAAAGTACGACCATTGCTTGTATGATATTTTAGGGCGCTTTAAATCTGGTGAACTCAAAGTTGAAATACCCTTTATTGCCAGTAATCACAAAGATTTGGAAAAAATTGCAGAGCGTTTTGAAATTCCTTTCTATCATGTGCCCATTTCTGATGATACACGAAAAGAGGCAGAACTTCAGCATTTGAAATTACTCAAAGCACATGATATTGATTTTGTAGTATTGGCGCGTTATATGCAAATTATTCCACAGGGGTTAATTGATGCTTATCCCTCAAAAATTATAAATATTCATCATTCCTTTTTACCTGCATTTGTAGGTGCAAAACCATATCATTCTGCGTTTGAACGTGGGGTAAAGATTATTGGAGCAACCTCACATTATGTAACAACTGAATTGGATGCTGGTCCTATCATTGAGCAAGATGTGACTCGAGTATCGCACACCCATAGCATCAAAGATTTAATCAGTAAAGGTAGAGATTTAGAAAAAATTGTACTTTCTACAGCTATTAAACACCATATTCAAAGAAAAGTGATGGTATATAATAATAAAACGGTTATTTTTTCTTGATTTTCTAAACAAAAAAAGCATCATGAAAAATCATAATGCTTTTATTTATTTTCTGAGGTTCATTTTAATAAACAGACTCTTTACCAAAATGCTTAGTTAGTAAATAATATACTACTGCACGGTATTTATTGCGGTTAGACTTCCCGTATAGGTCTAAAACTTTATTGATTCCTTCATCTAATTTTGGAGAATCGCGCAGTCCTAGTTTTTTAATTAAGAAGTTTTTACGTATGGTTTCAATCTCACTTGGGTCACTGGCTGCAACTGTACTCGCATCATCTCTGTAGATAGACGGACCACAAGCAGTAGTGACTTTTTCTAGTAATTCCATATCTGGAGTTACATTACATTTCGATTTTAAATCTTCGGCATACTTTTCAATAAGTTGTTCTTTTTTGTTCATCATTATTTAGGGTTTATTAATAATTATTTTGGCATTGTCAAACACAACATCCTATGGGTTATGACACATAAATTTTAAAAAAGTCACATTTTTTTTCAAAAAAATTAGACTAATTGGTCAAAATAAGAGAGAAGAATCTTGTCGTTTTCGGAATATGGAGTGAAAATTTCAAGTAGTTTTGGTGTGGAATTGTCATCAAAAAATGCAAATAAAGCATCATTTAATGTAGCTATTGAGTCTGCAGAACTGTATGTGAATCCAAAATCTTGAGCAAGCGTTTTTGCTGAGCGTTGGTGCTTAGTTTCGAAATAGGTTTCAAAAAGTTCGGAATTATCATTCCCTGGTAAAATTCTAAAAATCCCACCACCATTATTATTAATGACAATAACTTTAAAATTATTGGGAATATAATTATTCCATAGACCATTGATATCATAGAAAAAACTTAAATCGCCTGTAATCAGAAGTGTAGGAAATTGAGAAACAACAGAGGCTCCAACAGCAGTACTTGTTGAGCCATCTATACCACTAGTACCCCTGTTACAATACAAATGAATTGAGCAATCAAATTCAAAAAGTTGCAAATAACGAATTGTAGAGCTGTTTCCGGACTGAACCGAATAATTCTTTGGGATAGCTTTAGAAATCAATTCAAAGGCCTTAAAATCACTAATAGCCATGGATTTTAGGTAATTCGCGTGTCTTTTTAAACGTAATTGTTTTATGGTACTCCAAGTCTCAAAATAAGTACTGTTTGTTGATTTTGAGGACTTAAATAATGATTTAAAAAATGTATTTGGAGTGCATTTAAAATGGGTGTTTAGACAAAAATAAGTATCGTTTGCCCTATAATGGTCAATATGCCAATGCTGATTGGGCTTATACTCCCTCAGGAATGCTTTTACTTTTTTGGATACGATAAGCCCACCAAAAGTGACCAATATATCAGGTTGAAGTTGTTTGAATTCATCCTTTTTTAAAGGAGCTATCAACTGATCAATTGATGGGAAAAAATTAGGGTGATGTAAATTAGAGGTGGTTTCTGTAAGGACGATTACAGAAGGGTCATACGCTAAATGTTCTACAATTGATGACTCCAAAGAATTTGGAGAATTTACACCTACCAAAACCAATTTCCGTTTGGCGTTTTGCCAAGTCTTTAGTGTTGAATTACTGATTTGAACAGCAGGATCAAACAATTCCTTTTTTGTGGCACTTTTTATTGCAATAGGTTGATTTACAGTTTCATACAAAGGTTCATCAAAGGGAACATTAATGTGTACCGGACCCATTTTTTGTTGAGCTGTATCAAGCGCTTTTGAAATGAGGGTTTGCGCTTCTTTTTGAACATATTGAACACTAAAAGGAAAACGTTTTTTTGTTGGTTTCAAATTGGCTTCAAAAAGAATATGTTTACCAAAAGCATGGGGCTGAATAATGGTTTGTCCATCTCCAACATTGATAAGATGTGGAGGACGATCGGCAGAAATAACCACCAACGGAAGACCAGAATAAAATGCTTCTGCAACAGCAGGATAATAATTCAGTAAGGCACTACCAGAAGTACAAACAACAGCAACAGGTTCCAAAGTTTGCTGGGCAATCCCCAAAGCAAAAAATGCAGCAGAGCGTTCGTCAACAATGCTATAGCACTTAAAAAAAGAATGATTGGTAAAACCTATGGTAAGAGGTGCATTTCGACTCCCTGGAGAAATAACAATATGCTTAACAGCTTTGGCTTCGCAAAGCTGAATTATGAATTGTGCTAAATCATGTTTTGGCCATTTCATCAGAGTGCAAAGGTATTGATTTTGCACCATTATTTTGTGTTAAAAAGATGTTATTTAAGACTCTAAAACAGACTTTATGGTGTTCAATTTTTCCTCTGTTTCATTCCATTCTTTATGCACATCAGATTTTGAAGTAATCCCACCTCCTGCAAATAGTGTAGCAAAATTATTTTCAAAATGCATACATCGCAAATTAACGACAAGGCTTGTATGTAAAATTTGCTTTTCTTTTGGCCTATTTATTTCACCTAGAAAACCCGAGTAATACGCACGATTTATGGTTTCTTTATTTCTTATAAAGTCCATAGCTAATGATTTTGGCGTACCACAAACAGCTGGTGTGGGATGAATACTAAAAATTAGATGTTTTAGAGCTTCTGAAGTCGCCTTAAGATTACCCGTTAATGTTGTTTGAAGATGCAGTAGTTTTCCTGCTTTTATGGTTTTTGGGGCAGAAACTTCTAAATTTGTTAGGTGCTGTGACAATTCATTTTTTAAAAATTCTGTAACAAATTTTTGTTCTTCATGGTTTTTAGTATCCCATTCCACATGTGTTGAACCTTCATAAACTTGTGTTCCTGCCAAGGACATGGTTTTTACTTTTCGACCATTAATCTTTAATAAAGATTCGGGTGAAGCACCTAACCAAAATCCCGTTTTGGGATGAAACCAGCAATAAACATATGCTTCTTGATAAGAAGTTGCAATAGACAGGAAAAGTTCAACCTCATCTAAATTATGAAATTCTAATGATGATGTTCGTGCTAAAACTACTTTCTCTAATTCAGATGAATTTATCTCTTCTATGGCGTGTCGGATTAAATTCTTATGTGCAGTTGAATCTGAATTAAATAGCGTTAGATTATTTTTCTTTGAAGAAATTGGCGTCGTATCTAACTGCAATTCTTTTGATGCTTCAAATGGGATTAAATACGTTGGAATTGTATTATCAAATGGAGAAAAAACAAAACCTTTTTCTTTAAAATCTGAAGTTGTATATGTTTTAGTGTCCGTTTGAAGTATGGCTTTGAGTGATATATTTCCAAAATCAGAATATAAAACAAATGGTTTACTTGCTCGAATTTGTGATTTTATACAATCAAAGAAAGAGTTGGGCATTGTTCGTTTATTTTGGGAGTGTGATTGTCGTTAATTTACACAAGGATACAAGTTCATTAGAATCATTTGTAACTTTAATATCAAAAACCTGAGTTGTTCGACCATTATGTATACATTTTGCTTTGGCATAAACAAAGCCCTCTTTTACACTTTTGACATGTTGAGCAGAAAGATCTATGCCTCTAACAAAATAAGTGTCGGTATCCAAAAAAATATGCGCAGCAAAACTACCTACAGTTTCGGCCAATGCTGCTGTTGCTCCACCATGAAGCACCCCGTCAGGCTGGTGAACACGTTTGTTTACAGGCATTTTTGCAATGATATAATCGTCTCCAGCGTCTACAAATTCAATTTGTAGAGTTTCCATTAAATTACCTTTGCATACCTTATTGGCTTGATGTAGCAATTCTTCTTTGGATAATTTCATTTGTTTTAAATTTTTAGTAAAAATACAAAAAGAAAAAACGGCTGAATAGCCGTTTAACGTTAAAAATTAATCAAAAAAAAAGCGCAATCTAAAATTGCGCCTTCTTTATAAAGTTAAATTAGTATTACAATTAAGCAGTCTTTTTAACAGCTAAAGAGTAGATAACTAAACCAAATCCAATCTTGTTGATTGCATCAGCTATGTTATACCATACATCCATAGCTAAACCTTCAGTAGGAAGTACGTCGTACCATCCTTCTGTACCAGCCATGTAACCGATTGGATAAATTGCCCAACCAACTAAAACAAACCAGCATAGGATTTTGTGAGCAGAAGCAACTTCTTCACCTGCTTCTTTAGCCAATTTTGCAGCTCCACCAAGCCATATTTCGTATACAATTACAAAGTATGCTACTCCGGAAATAGTACCCCACATTACAGCGTTGCCCATTGTTTCTCCGAAATACCCAGTAACCAGCATAACAACCGAAAGTCCAATAAGTTTCCATAAAAGACTTTTTGTTGCTCCAGCTACCTTTAATATAAGATAGAATTCAACACACATCAATGGAACAGTAAGTATCCAATCGACATAACGGAAAGCAGTAACGTTAGATACGTCTCCCGCCATAGATGCATCACGCATATACCAATAGTGTACTGCAGCAATAAATGTAATTAAACCAGAAACTAAAACAGATGTTCTCCATTTTTTATCAAATTGGTTTAATGAAAGAAAAAAGAAGGCAGAAGCTGCCATCATGGCCATACATCCAATGAAGAATGTAAAATTCACAGGGTCGTTAACGTCTCCTCCGCCAGCGACTAGTGTTAAGAATAAATTTGTCATTTTTCTAAAAATTTTGTTAGTTTTGTTTAAACAAATGTATCAAATTTTTAGACAAATCTTTATCAAATCCATTTTTTTTTGTTCCGAAACTGATTATTTAACAATTATTTATGAAAAAAATTTATAGATTCTCAATCGTTTCAAGCTTCCTAGGATTGTGGATTACCACCTTATTTCCCGAAGATTTTGAACTGTTTTTAGGTTTTTTTCTCATTTTTACTTTTGGAATGATTCATGGCTCTAATGATATTTTAATTGTTAATAAGTTATTAAATAAAAGTGAATCGAATTTCATCAAAATTCTTTCGACATACCTCCTAGTTGTTAGTTGTGCAGTGCTAATTTTCTACCTATTGCCTGGTATTGCACTGCTTCTTTTTGTGTGTTTTAGCGCCTATCATTTTGGGGAGCAGCACTGGGAAGAAAACCTTATGTCTATTCAAAATATTTCTAAAAGGTTTTATTTTTACGCTTATGGTCTTTTTGTTTTGTATATGGTATTTTACTTTAATGACGCTAGTGTTAAAATGATTGTAAACGAAATCAGTGGAGTGTCTATAAATCAATTATACACCAAACAAATATTGATAATACTTGGAGTCTTTATGTTGAGTTTTTTAGCTGTACTATTAAAACAAAATGAAATCAAATTAAGTACTGTAATGAAAGAACTTTTTACACTTTTGGTGCTTGTCGTCATTTTTAAATCCTCTTCGCTCATATGGGGCTTCACCATTTATTTTATCATCTGGCACAGCATCCCATCCTTATTGGAGCAAATACGATTTGCATATGGAACTTTGGATCGAAAACATATCATAGAATATACAAAAGCAGCTCTACCCTATTGGCTTATCTCATTGTTAGGAATGACTTTACTTTATTTTGTTTTTAAGGATGAAAAACATTTTTATAGTTTGTTCTTTGCTTTTATTGCTGCTGTAACTTTCCCTCATTCTGTTGTAATGCTAAAAATGTTTACTAAGAAAAAGTAATTCTCTTAAAAATAAAAAAGCACAACCTTAAGATTGTGCTTTTTAAATCAACAAAATTTATTCTTATTTAACTTCTTCAAAATCTACATCTTCAACATTATCGCCTTCTGCTTGTGTTTCTGAACTGGCTTCTGGACCAGCATCTCCACCTGCTGCTTGTGCTTCTTGTTGAGCTTTGTACATTTCTTCGCTTGCAACTTTCCATGCCTCATTAATTTTTTCTAAAGCAGGGTCAATAATTGCAATATCTTTTGTTTCGTAAGCTTTTTTCAATTCTTCTAAAGCAGCTTCAATTGGTTGTTTTTTGTCATCTGACAACTTATCACCAAATTCTTTCAATTGCTTTTCTGTTTGAAAAATCATCGCATCGGCACTGTTGAGCTTATCAGCAGTTTCCTTTGCTTTTGCATCAGCTTCAGCATTAGCCTCTGCATCTTGCTTCATTTTCTGAATTTCCTCTTCTGTCAAACCAGATGACGCTTCAATACGAATATCTTGTGATTTGTTAGTTGCTTTATCTGTTGCAGAAACCTTGATGATTCCATTGGCGTCAATATCAAAAGTAACTTCAATTTGAGGTACACCTCTTTGTGCTGGTGGAATTCCATCTAAGTGAAAACGTCCAATAGTTTTGTTATCTCCTGCCATAGCGCGTTCCCCTTGTAGCACATGAATTTCTACAGAAGGCTGATTATCAGCAGCTGTTGAAAATACTTGTGATTTCTTTGTTGGGATTGTCGTGTTGGCTTCAATTAACTTTGTCATTACATTACCCATAGTTTCAATTCCAAGTGAAAGTGGAGTAACGTCCAAAAGCAATACATCTTTTACATCTCCTGTCAATACACCTCCCTGGATGGCTGCTCCTACTGCAACAACCTCATCTGGATTTACACCTTTATTTGGTTTTTTACCAAAAAATTGCTCAACTGCTTCTTGAACAGCTGGAATTCGTGTTGACCCTCCTACCAATATGATTTCATTAATATCACTTTTTGAAATACCTGCAGCTTTTAGAGCAGTTTCACATGGTTTGATTGTTCTTTTTACCAAATCATCGATTAATTGCTCAAATTTTGAACGAGACAATGTACGTACCAAGTGTTTTGGGCCGCTAGCTGTTGCTGTTACATAAGGTAAGTTGATTTCTGTTTGAGCAGAGGATGAAAGCTCAATTTTTGCTTTTTCAGCGGCTTCTTTTAAACGCTGAAGTGCCATAGGATCTTTTCTAAGGTCCATATCCTCATCAGCTATAAATTCTTCTGCTAACCAATTGATGATTTTTTCATCAACATCATCACCTCCTAAGTGTGTGTCACCATCAGTTGAAAGCACTTCAAATACGCCATCTCCAAGTTCCAATATAGAAACATCGTGTGTACCACCACCAAAGTCAAAAACAACAATAGTTTGGTCTTTTCCTTTTTTATCTAAACCATAAGCCAGTGCAGCAGCTGTTGGCTCATTAATAATTCGTCTTACTTTTAAACCTGCAATTTCGCCAGCTTCTTTTGTGGCTTGACGTTGTGCATCATTAAAGTAAGCAGGAACCGTAACTACAGCTTCTGTAACTTCTTGATCTAAAAACTCCTCTGCTGTTTTCTTCATTTTCTGAAGGACCATAGCTGAAAGCTCTTGAGGTGTATACAAACGTCCATCGATATCTACACGTGGTGTGTCATTATCACCTTTAACTACTTTGTAAGGCACACGTCCAACCTCTTGTTTAGATTCAGAAAATTTGTTACCCATAAAACGCTTTATAGAGTATACGGTTTTCTTAGGGTTTGTAACAGCCTGACGTTTTGCAGGATCTCCTACTTTTATTTCGCCACCTTCAACAAAAGCAATAACTGAAGGTGTTGTGCGTCGTCCTTCGGCATTGGTGATGACTACAGGCTCATTTCCTTCCATTACGGAAACACATGAGTTGGTCGTTCCTAAATCAATTCCAATAATTTTACTCATAATTTATATGTTGTTTAAATTGTTTTTAAATTTTATACAACTTTACATTGTCAATCATTATGCCATGACATAAAATATGACAAGGTGTCATATAAAAACATTTCTTTTTCACTATTTTTACCAAAAATATTAAGGCATTATGTCAAACAAAAAACAATATAAGCGCATCACTGTCAAGTCATTGGTTGAAATGAAAGCTGCAGGAGAGAAAATTTCGATGCTTACAGCCTATGATTATACTATGGCAAAAATTGTTGATGGCGCAGGAGTAGATGTCATTCTTGTCGGCGATTCGGCCAGTAATGTTATGGCTGGCCACGAAACTACATTGCCTATTACTTTAGATCAAATGATTTATCATGCATCATCTGTGGTTCGTGCTATTGAACGCTCACTAGTGGTTGTTGATTTGCCTTTTGGAACATATCAAAGTGACTCTAAAGAGGCTTTGCGTTCTGCTATTCGAATCATGAAAGAAAGTGGCGGACATGCTGTAAAACTTGAAGGTGGAAAAGAAATAAAAGATTCTATAAAAAAGATTCTTAATGCAGGTATACCAGTGATGGGACATCTTGGCCTTACTCCTCAATCCATATACAAATTTGGCACATATACTGTTCGCGCCAAAGAAGAAGAAGAAGCAGAACAGTTATTACTGGACGCTAAAATGCTCGAACGCATTGGATGCTTTGCTATTGTTCTTGAAAAAATTCCTGCAAAGCTGGCCAAGCAAGTTGCAGAAAGCATTAGCATTCCTGTTATTGGTATTGGTGCTGGAGCTGATGTAGATGGGCAAGTTTTGGTGCTTCACGATATGATTGGAATGACACACGAATTCAATCCACGTTTTTTAAGGCGTTATATGAACCTCTATGAAACTATGACCAAGAGTATTGGAAAATATGTAAGTGATGTGAAATCATCTGATTTTCCCAATGCTGAAGAGCAATACTAAATCATGTCAAGAGTCGTTACAAATGCGTCCAATTTGCAAGTCATTTACGAAGATAACCACCTGTTGGTGGTTAATAAACGTATTGGCGATATTGTTCAGGGCGACAAAACCAATGACCCGCCTCTATCTGAAATAATTAAAGCATATCTTAAAAAAAAATACGATAAGCCAGGCGAAGTTTTTCTTGGTGTTATTCATCGGCTTGATCGTCCTACATCTGGTATCGTTGTTTTTGCAAAGACATCAAAAGCGCTTTCGCGGATGAATCAACTATTTCAAGAAAAAAAAATTGACAAAACTTATTGGGCGCTTGTAAAAGAAAATCCGCCAAAGCAAAACGATACTCTCATACATTGGCTAAAGAAAAACCCAAAAACAAATACTTCAAAAGTTTACCCCAAAGAAGTAAATGGAAGTAAAAAAGCGATTTTACATTACAACACTATTTTTAAACTTGACGCTTACAACCTATTAGAGATCACACTCGAAACGGGCCGCTCACACCAAATTAGGAGTCAATTATCGTATATTGGTTGTCCTATTAAAGGCGATTTAAAATATGGTTTCAACCGAAGCAATCCAGATGGAGGAATTCATTTGCATGCAAAAAAAATAAAATTTATTCATCCAGTTTCCAAAACCCCAATTACTGTTAGTGCCAAGCCTCCAGAAGATGTATTATGGGACGAATGTTTAAAAAAGTACTGATATGGAACATATTAAACAGTTAAAAAATACGCAAAAGACGTTTTTCAAATCTGGAAAGACTCGAGATGTATCATTTATTAAAACAAAACTAAAAGCACTCAAAAGTACAATCATTTCAAATGAAAATGCAATTTATGTTGCACTTTACAAGGATTTTAAAAAATCTAAATTTGAAACCTATTTTAGTGAAATTGGTATTCTAATTTCTGAAATAGAAATGACACTAAAAAATATTGAAAAATGGAATAAACCAAAGAAAGTACGATCTGCTGCACTTAATTTCCCTTCAAAAGATTACATCTATAGCGAACCCTACGGAACAGTTCTTGTTATTGCACCTTGGAACTACCCCTTTCAATTGGCTATAGCCCCTATTGTTTCGGCCATAGCAGCAGGAAATACTGTTGTTTTAAAGCCAAGTGAACTCACACCTCATACCGCACAAATTATTGAAGATATTCTATCCGATGTGTTTAAAAAAGAACATTTGAGTGTTGTTCAAGGAGGAATCCCAGAAACAACCGCTCTTTTGGACGAACGCTGGGATTACATTTTCTTTACGGGAAGTGTTCCTGTGGGAAAAATTGTTGCCAAAGCTGCGGCTCAATTTATGACCCCAGTTACTTTGGAATTGGGCGGGAAAAACCCATGTATTGTTGACGATAGTGTTGATATAAAATTAACTGCAAAACGATTGGTTTGGGGCAAATTTGTCAATGCTGGACAAACTTGTATTGCTCCTGATTACATTTTAGCAAAAGAGTCTATAAAATCAGAGCTTGTTCAACAGCTCAAAATTGAAATTACAAAAGCTTACGGGGAAGATCCTCAACAATCTGAAGATTATCCTAGAATTGTAAACGCCAAAAACCTTAAACGACTTGAAAATATGCTAAAAGAGGGCAATATTGTACATGGTGGTACTATTGATAATGATGACAACTACCTTGCTCCAACACTAATAGATGACCCCACATTAGATAGTAAAGTAATGGAAGGTGAAATTTTTGGTCCTATTTTACCCATTTTAAGTTATTCTACAAATGAAGATATTGAGTCTATTGTAAATCGCTACGAAAAGCCATTGGGCTTTTATGTGTTTTCAAAACGAAAAGAATTTTATACGGCACTTATCAAAACATTTAGTTTTGGAGGCGGATCTATAAACGATACCATGATTCATTTTGGTAACCCAAGATTGCCTTTTGGAGGTGTGGGTGATAGTGGAATTGGCGCCTATCATGGACGATTGGGATTCGATACGTTTTCGCATAAAAAAGGGATAACTATCAAAGCCAATTGGTTGGATATTCCATTGCGATATGCACCCTATAAAAACAAGCTTAAAAAAATAAAAAAGGCCTTTAAATGGATGGGGTAAATCTAAAAAAAGAGCTATAAATTTTGTTTATAGCTAATATTTAAAATATTGATTTTCAATTATTTATAAAATTTATATAAAGTTTTAATTTAATTTAATCCAACCATCCTTTTTGATCCAAGCTTCGGTACTGTATAACCTCACTAATATGATTGTTTTTGTAGATTTTTGATTGCTTATCTAAAAATAGTTTTTCGTTTCAATATGATCACTTGAAAACCATTTAAAGTCATCAAGCGGCTTTAATTTTAAATATATTTCATCTGATTTTGGAACATCAAATAAGTTAAATATTTTGTATTTTTTTATTGTAAATGATAAGTCATAAGATTTATCTAAATC
>Ga0255773_10001232_pt1 | contig 26290 bp, 23 predicted proteins | sample 011ome_17_FD_179971 | JGI IMG/M metagenome (GOLD analysis project Ga0255773, IMG submission 179971) | Coastal salt marsh microbial communities from the Groves Creek Marsh, Skidaway Island, Georgia - 011502XT metaG (version 2) | ecosystem: Environmental > Aquatic > Marine > Intertidal zone >...
ACATATTGTCAATGCTGGATTCAGTGATTATTCAGATAGCACTGTTTTAATCAATGTAGACGAAAATGAAAAAGACCCATTTAATATTGCTCTTGGAGCAGTCGTTTACAAAACAGTTGATAGAGAGTTTTTTGACATGCTTGAAAACAGCACCAACCCCAAAAACACTATGTATAATACTATTTCTGCAAGTTGGGAAATTGGATTTAGTGAATACAGCATCGCTATCGGTAGTAAGAATTTAAAAGACGCCGAAATAATTTCAGATCCAGAAAAGGTGAGCGAAATGAAGGGCATGCTAAGAAGTTTTGGCGGAAAAGGCATGACTGAAGATGGTCGCCCAGTTTATCGTTTGATTACTGGTAATGTATATCCACTTGGTATAGGTTTTACTATGAAGCCAGCCGCAAATGTAAAAGGTCTTATTAGCAACGAATATGAAAAGGGAGATGATACAAAAGAAGAAAAAGAAGAATCTGTTTCAAACTCCAGCAAGCAACAGGCCAAGCATTTACAAAAAATATCTGACAAAATTTCACAAAATTTAAAAAATACTGTAAACAATACTAAAATCATGGACTTAGAAACACTCTTATCAGAATTAAAGGACTCTCTCGCAGAAAAGAAATTTTCTGAAGAAGCAGTCGCTGGCATGACTTCGACTTTTGCCGAAGCCATTAAACAAAAAGATGACGAGTACCAAGCTTCCCTTGAGGCTGCGGAAAAAGAGAAGACTGAAATCGCTGCCGCGAGAGAAGAGCTTCAAAATTCTGTAGAAGCTATCAAAGAGGAACTTAAGGTAGCTCAAGAGCGCATTAGCGATTTTGAATCAGAGAAGAGAGCTGAAGAAGCTGTCGCTCGTTTCAACGCACGTATGGAAGAAATCGATTCTATTTATGATCTTGAAGAAAGCGATAGCGCTTTTATCGCTGAGAAGATTAAAGGTCTCGATGGTGCTGAAGAATCTTTCGCATCTTTCAAAGATGAACTCGCTGTTTTTTGGGCTTCTAAAAATAAAGAAGCTAAAGCGAAGATCGAAGATGAAATCAAAGCTCGTGTTGAAGCAGAAATTGAAAAGCGTCTTACTACAGTAGAAGCTTCTGAAATCACTGAAGAAGTGGTTGCTGAAGAAGTTGATGTTGAGCAAGCTCTTGAAAATGCAGAAGCTACTGACACTGTTCTCCCTAACAATAACGAAGCTCAAGCTTCAAAAACAACTTTAAAGGAAAAGTTCGCTGCTGCGTTTAGCCGCGACAATATCCTTGGATAAAAAATATTTAAACTAAAAAAAATTATGGCATTAAGATTACTCCCATTCAGACAATATAACGAGCATGACGTAGTAAATATGTTTGCTCTTAACTCCGCTTCGGCACTTGAGTCCACCACTAGTGATGGCGCAGGTTCCAATGGCGTTTTTGTTAAAGTAACAGACGGAAATCTCGACCAAGATACCATCACTTATGGTAGTGATTCTTATCTTGGTAAGACAGATTATCCTTTTGTTGGCGGCGACATGTACCCAACTAATCCCCTTGAAGTTAGCCCAGCTGCTTCTGGTGAATTCCCTCTGGGACTCACTCTGAATCAAACCGCTAAGGCTGACGAAAATGGAGAAAAACTCATTTATAACACAACCAAGAAAGAGGAGCTTCAAGCTGTTCTTCCTGGGCAAAGTGTTCCAGTTGCAACTAAGGGTATTTTCACTCTTTCTGCAAATGCTATCGAAGGTGGAGCAGCATCTGTTTTCGCTATTGGTGGCGGCTTCGAAGTTGCTGGTACTGGCACCGTCGGTCCTGCTACTGCGGGTGCTGCTGGTTCTCTCGGTACCATTCTTGGAACTGGTTCTCGCGCCTCACAAGGCGGTCTTACTGATCAATTCGCTGGTGACTATGTAGTCGTCAAGCTGGGTTAATAAAAAAAAAGAATTTAACAATATGAAAATTACTTTAAAAAACACTCCCGAACAAGTCGAACTCGTAAAAGCAATGGCTTCTCGCAATCGCGATGTAGCCTATGAAGCACAAACTGCTCTTGCCGAATTCATTGGCCCTGTTCTCGCAGAAGTTATCAACAATGCTCCAGCATTGTCTAACCTCTTCACTACTCTTCAGTATAATGCTGATGACAATCCTTCGATTCCATTGGATCTGTATTTCGATGTTTCTGACGAAGATTATGTTCAAGTATACAGCCAAAGCCGTGCTGGTGGCCTTCCTACTTCGGAAGTTCTCCCAACATCTGCTGAACTCAAGATCGCTACTTATAGCCTTGATTCCGCAGTAAGCTTTGATCGCCGTTATGCTGCTAAGAGCCGCATGGACGTTGTCGCTAAGACAATGACTCGTGTTGCTCAAGAGATTCTTCTCAAGCAAAACACAATCTCTGCTAACGTTATCATGAAAGCTCTTGCTGAAGCAAGCACAAATGGTCTTTCTCACGTTATCGCAGCTCAAACAGCAGATCGTTTCACCTTGGCTGACCTCAATGCTCTTTCGACTCGCTCGAAGAGAATTGTTACTTCCTTTGTTGGTGGTACTCCTGACGCTCGTCAAGGCCGTGGCATGACTGACATCATCGTTTCTCCTGAAATCGTTGAAGAGCTTCGTGCAATTGCTTACAATCCAATCAACACTAAAGCTGCCCCTCAAGGAGCAGGTGGTGCTGTTACCAACTCTAATGTTCAAACTGCTGACGTTATTGCTGAAGAAGCATATCGTGCTGCTGGCGCTCCTGAGTTCTACGGCATCAATGTTATTGAGCTTAATGAGTTCGGTGATGGACAGAAGTTCAACGCTATCTACGGCGCAGCCGCTGGTGGTGGTTTCACTCCTGCTTCGGATCAAATCGTTGTTGGTATCGACCGTAGCCGTGAGGCTCTTATCCGCCCTGTAGCTGTTGACAGCGAAAACGGTGGAGAGTTCAGCCTCATCGCTGATGATCAGTACAGCATCCGCCAAAACAAGATCGGTTACTTCGGTGGTCTTGAAGAAGGTCGTGTTGTTCTTGACAACCGCGCACTTGTTGGTGTGACTGTTTAATTCAGATTAAATACTTAAAACTAAGCCGTCCCATTTGGGGCGGCTTTTTTTGTGTAAATAGCTCGTTTCTGATTTAATATATTCTTATGGAAGATCTATCAGAACAAATCAATAAAGAAGGACGGATGCATCATGAATTACTCGACGCTATCCCTGTAGACGAGCAAAAAACAAAAGAATACATGGAAAAAGTTAAAAAGCATATCGCTACCGCAGTTGAAAACGACGAACCCAGTAACGAACAAATGCAAAAAGACAGCGTTTTGGAGAGCTTGAAATATGCAGATGGCAAACAAAGGGATGAGATTGACCAAATCGAAGAAAAAGAAAAGCTTATGGGCGTTGATGTTATTTCTCCATTTGGCACTGGTAACCCTAAAGTTTTTAAAAGAAAACTAGAGTCAATGAGTCACGTACAAAAATCCACCCTTGCGGAAAAAACAGCCACAAGGGTTTTTGCGGATCAGCAAACCCAGGATGAAGCCTTAATTAAAGCATTTCATGAATGGAGAGGTGGTAATTGGGGATCTACTGGTACGCATACAGATGTTAAGGCTAAGGTTCTAGCCTCTGACTCTATTGAAGATTTTGAAGAAAAAGTAAAAAGAAAAACCCTTTCAGAGCTTCAGGAAATGGCGATGAAATTGGGTTTTACTCCTAGTTTTGATAGAACAAGGTTAATCTCCGCATTAAGGCAGGAGTATTTAAAGCGTGGTTAATTTTTAGTGTAATATATTATATGAGCAATAAAAAACCAAAAAAATTCGACGATCTATCATTTATTAACGGTAAGCAAGAATCTCTACAGAGCAAGCCTACCACGGAAAAGAAAAAGGAGAAAAGGGTTAATAATACAAGCAATCAGGAAAAAAAGCGCGCTTTATCTGAAGCTTTTGAGGGCGCGGAAACAAAGGATGAATTTTATAAGCTGTTAAAGGGGAAAACCTTGTCAGATCTCCAGTCAACCGCAGCTCAATTAGGGTTTCAAAATATCTCTGATAGAAATAAATTATATAAAGTACTTATCCAAGAATTTGCAAGACAATCATCATGAGCCAAATAGAAGACTTAGCAACCTCTATATATGTCACTGAGTTTGATTCAACGGGCGTAACTATTGACGCTGTTTCTGGTTGGCTCGATGCTAATTTGGGACAATTAAATAATTTGTTATTTACGAATTTCTCTGGAGATAATGGTAATATATCTGGGTTTAACCTAGAAGAGCAGTCTATTTATAAGCAGATGTATCTTAATCATTATTATACCAAACAAACACGAAATACTATTCGTGGTATAGCTAATGACACAGATGGCAACATTCTTAGCGTCAGAGACGGCGATAACGCCATTACATTTGTTAATAAGAACGAAGTGTCCAAAGTATACAAGAGTCTTGCTCAGGATGCTCGTGGTGAGCTGCAAAGCTTAGTTACCAATTACAACGGATACCAATCTAGCCCAAGACAAGTTGGCGGGATTGAAGCTTCGTAAAAGATAAATAATTTACCCCAGAGTTTATCTCTGATAGCGTGATCTCGAAAGGGGTTGCGCTTTTTTGTGCAATAAAAAACCCCCTCGATTTGAGGGGGTTTTGTTTTAATTATAAGTGTCTATCTTTAAGCTTAAGGAGCTACGAAGTCGTAAGCACCAAACGGATTAACTGTATTCGCTCCAGATAGATAAATATTATTAACAGTATCATCTGGTCCACCAACAGATAAGGAGAACGATAGATCAACGGTCTTATTCGGGCCGATGCTAGAACTAATCGATTCACTATCAAGCTTAAGATTGGTCATTCTAAATGATGCCATCGGAGTGTTGGCTGCGTCGAAGTCTTTAAATGTGAATTCCAAAGAAGAAATAAATTCGTCAGTATCAATAATTTGGCTAATGTTTCTGCTTTGTGTTTCTGAAACAATAGCTGAAACAGATAATGTAGGAGTAATTGGGAAATCAACAACACGAGCGAAAGCAAATCGGCTACCAAGTCTATCAATTGCGGTTCTACCTAGCGGAATCGACATTGAGATACTTTGAATGTGGGAACCACCATCGTTAACCAAATCAACCATTGTGTCGCCGTCGGCATTACTGAGAGATAATGACATATCTCCTGGGCGCAAGGCTGAAGGAGCTGCAACACCACTAATACCAGTACCTTGAGATGCTGGAGGTAGAACGACACCCTCAAGTTGTTCGGCTAAGTAAGTGCCATCTTCTGGGTTAATACCCACTCCGTCGATACCGCTAAATCCTTGCTCACTGCCAGACACGCCAGCAGTAGCATTCATATTAGTGCCTTCATAGGAGATGCTAACGGTTGGGATACTTCCGACAGAAGCTTCAAGACTGTAGTCTGTCAAGAACGCATTACCAATACCTATAGTATTATAAGTATTATTTGTCGTGTTAAAGTTGGCGTCAAAACCTTCTGGAGCTGTCAGAATATAGAAATTTTGACCACTTGTCGAGGCGATTTGACCAGAAATGAAACCAACGCTGTAATTGGCATCATTAGCGAAACCAAGAGCCTGCTCGTTGTAACCATCTCCGAGATAATAAGATGTATCAAAAGACACGGTCGGAGATTCTAGAATAATAGCTTCAAGTCTAGCAAGCTGTCCGAATTGGTTAATGTCAGTTCTGCTGATATTAAATGAATAATTCGCGGATTGTACTCTGCGAAGTTGGGCGTGTACGCCAGCACCAGTAGAATTTACTGTTTGGCTTGCGAACAACGCGTCTGATTGATAAATAACTCTATTTTTGGCCATGATATTTTAGTATTGTTTACAGTTAAAAGTTTTAAATGTGAAATGTGAAGTGTGAAATTAAGAACGAGGCATCCTAACCGTAGAGACGTCAAAGTCTATGAAACCAACTTGGACATCACCTGGAGAATTATTTTGCGCTCTTTCTGAGAATTTTGATACGGTTACATCGTCGATGAAGTACTTATTACTACCATCATAAGGAGAAATTAAACCCGTGTAATTATAGTAATCGTTTTTTATGTCCCCATATTCTGTTGTGGGACACATTGAAAAAGGTATTTTTACAATAGCTTTCCTAGCTGAATCTGCGAAAATTGATAATACACCATCTAATTGATAAGAATTTTCAGCCAGAACAACCGCTCTTATTGTCGTCTTAGTAAGATCTTCCCCGCCGAATGCAAAACCTTCGTTTCTCATGTATTCGCAATTCAAGAAAATTGCTGGGACTACTTGATCATATGGATCAATGGCTTGTGGGGTTTGTTGATATCTGCTATTTAACTCAAATTTATTTTCTAAAATTAAATCCTCTTCTGTTTCGTTGGTAAAGTACACGTTAAAGTCTTTAACCGCAAATTCCCCAGTTAAAACTTCATTACCAATCAAATTACCACCAGTTTCTATAACCCTACCATTTTCAAAATCGAAAATCAAGTCGTCTGTTCTGTCTAAGCCTACGAAAGACGTAGGAATGATTGGGTTTACTTCTCCAGTTATAGAGGAATCAGATACCCACTGTTTGTATGGGCTTGCAAAAACTTTATAGGAGCTAGGGAGCCTGGAATCTTCAAAATTATACAATGTACCAGTCTTATTAGAATAAGCCTCTCCTTTTTGTAGCAAATGGTTATCAAACCAAAGCAAAAAACTGGTCATTAATTCGTGCTGGTATTGAGGTTTCATATTTTTATGTTTTTAAATTTTTTTCTATATTCTTTTAAAAATTGAGAAATATAAGTTGTATTTTTAAACTTTACACCTTTTTTTCTAACTTGTTTTGCGGATTGAATACCAAGCCCAGATCTACTCGTATTCCTTTCTGTTTTTAAATAATAACCCAGTCCAGAAATTCCTGTTTCAACCCCTTTGACCCAACTCCTACCTGGCGACCAAGGCATAGGGGTGACATCAAAAATATCTTTAGCGTCTGGTATATTTACGACGAACTCAATCGAGTTGTTTGTAGTTCTGACAAATTCAAAATCAGTTTCGTATAGCAAGTCCTCTATGTCTCTTATTGGGTCGGAGCCTTTCTCAAAACCAATAAACGAAAAAAGGTTTGTTATACCATTAAGTGTGCCGCTTATATTTCGGGCCGCTGTCCCGCCATTAATTTCAAGAGTAACTGGGTGATTCATGAAATCCGCAATCATTTCATTTTTAATTTTTTGAAACGCTTTTTGAAATCTTTTTTGAACATTCAATTTAACCGCTGCTGGAGCCTTCCTTATTAATTCTGATTTTACTTTAGTAGAAAGAGACATTATTCTTCAATTGGGGATAGGTAAAAATGATAATACTGAGGCCCGAAGATGCCTGTTGGGTTTCCTTTGCTACTTATTGTATATTTTCTACCCTCAAACTCGCAGCGTTTTGCTTCTTTTAAGATTGTAAAGCCAGGAAGGTCTACAGTAATTCTTACCAAGCCATCTATATATTCAATACCCAATTGAGATGCTGAGGAGGTATTAAATACATCTTTGTCTGCATTAATATATTTTATTCTAGCATTTATTGTGTGGGAGACAACTGTTCTTTGTGTTGCACTCTCCCCGCCAGATGTCCTGCCATAAATTCCGTTAAACTGAGAGCTAGAAGCTATTAAAACTTTCTCCCCCTCTTCATAAACAGTAATATCTCTAGCGAATGTTTCGTGGATATCATCTATTATGTCTTTAATTGTATTTTTTTGCGATTCAGATATTAAAGAGGTGGGCATATCTATTATTACACTATTTTAGTGTAATGTGTAGTAGGGACAAGGATTATTATGATTGCAAAGGAGTTTTTAGATGATCGATCAGGTCATCATATTAGGTTTCTGTTTAAATCTTTTTTACAAATTTTAGAGGAGATGCAGGGAGTTCACGAAATTAATTTTGAGAAGCTTTATGACAGCTTGCCAAAAGAAAACCATTCGTTAATCGAAATGGCTGATTATTTTGATGATGAATATTATGAAATTTATAGAAAAAGAATTCTTGACATTGGAAATTCTGTTTTGCGAGATTATAATAGTGAGTTAGATAATCTAACGGTAGAATTTAGGTTTAAAAATTAATTATGTCAAAAAAAAGCATTTACGAGTTTACGGAAACAAAGTCTGAAAAGCAGGCTGTTGAAAAAAAGAGAAAAAATAAAGACGGGGAAGAGGAGACTATTATTTCAAGCAAAACTGTCAAAGTGCCAGTTAAATTTGTTATAGAAAAACCTACCAGACGTATGGCTGATGATGCAGAAGTATATTATTCTGTACAGTTAAGCAAGGCTATTAAAATGGGCATTGTCACAAAAGCTATGCTTGTGAAGAAATATGCAGATAATGGAGGGGCTTTATCAGATGATGAATCTAAAGAGCTGCTTCAATCTTTGAAGAAGTTAAATGATATGGAGACCGAATTTCAGTTGATTAAGGCTCTTGATGACCCAAAAGAAAAAGATAAGGCAGACAAGTTAGAGTTAAAGATTAATTCTCTCAGAAGAGACTTGGTCAACCTAGAAACATCTTTGCAAACCGTTTATCAGCACACAGCAGACGCAAAAGCTGAGAGAGAAACTCTTTTGTGGTATGTTATTAATCTATCTAAGGTGGTTAATAAAGACGACGAAAACGAATCTTTTTTTAGTGGTGTTGATTTTGAAGAAAAGCTTGAGGATTTTTATGCTAAATATGAAGAAGAAGGTGGGTTTTACTATGACGCTGTCATTAAGTTATCTAAAATTATCGGTTACTGGTTTTTCTCGCAAGATGCTACCAGCGATGATATAGATAAGTTTGTGAAGCAGGATGGATAGTGATTTAGATTTAGATATAATATCTGAAATATTACAGGGGGTTTCTGTAATCAATAGTTCTTTTGGTCCTTTATACTTTAAGCATTTATTGCAACACGAGCAAAGGGATATTATATCAAAGACCTCTCTTCTACATGGGGAAGCTGTTTCTAAGGGTTTGCAAACCGAGGAGGAAGCGTTAGCTGACAGCATACACCAAGAAATGTGGACTCAAGAAGAGGAGGATTTGATAAAAAAATATGAATCAGAGATTAAATCTTTAAATAATGTTTATTCTCAAATTGTATTGCCATCGCAAAAGAAAAAGATGGTAAAAGAAATAGAAGACAAAAATGTTTTAATAAATAATATGCGCTCGGATCGGTCTGGTATTTTAGGCTTAACCTGTGAAAAATATGTTAACAACGCTATACAAAAAATAATAGTCGAAAGCATGTTGTTTTACGATAAAGAATATAAAAATCCAGTATTTGATAGTCTTTATATAAACGAACAAACCAAAGAGATACAGATGTATGTATTTCAGAAAGATTTCTTTTCAAAATTTCAAGATAAAAATATTTCAAAAGCGGTACTCAGTGGCCATTTTTCTTTATATCTTCCATTTTGCGAAGATGTAATAGGTGTATTTGGCCAACCCTTAAAAAATTTAACCAACTTCCAATTGAAGTTGATATCTTATGCTAGGTATTTTTTGAGTATTTTTAAAAACTCTTCAGAGAAAATTCCAGAAAACGTAGCCAAAGATCCAGATCTTTTAATTGGTTTTTATGAAAACCAACACAGTGATTCTAGAAAAGTTGATCATAGCGGCAGAGAGGGAGCCTCAACTTATTTTGGTGCAGATAAAGAAGATATAGAATTATTAAAGAAGAACGGCGAAAGCGTTGTCAATTTATCGGAAGAAATAAAGAAAAAAGGCGGATCGCTCAATATGAAAGAAATGATGGCTCTACACGGAAATTAAGTGTAAAACCATTATATGGCTAGGGAAAAAATAGGAATAGAATTTGATCCAGTAATCACTGCTAAGGTTGATGCTGCTTTGTCAAACATCAAATCCAAAGCTAAGCAAGTTGATTTTAGCGGTGGAGCAGCGTCACTTAATAAGTTAACTAGACCATTAGGTAAGATAACTGGGCAAGCCGACGAATTCAGAAAGTCCTTGGAAGCGTCAAATGCGCGTGTCCTAGCTTTCGGCGCTTCTGTTGCTGTTATAAATAAATTATCTCAAGCTTTTGGCGCTCTCGTCTCAAACACGATCAAGGTCGAGGCTACTTTTGCAAAAATCAATACTATTCTTGGTGGCACTGAGAAGCAAATCAAACAATTTGGTTCTGGTATATTTGATGTAGCCAAAAATACTGGCACAGCTTTTGATCAAGTTGCCGAAGGCGCTCTAGAATTAGCTCGTCAGGGTTTAAGTGTTGAGCAATCACTAGAAAGAGTTTCTGTCGCTTTGAAATTAGTCCGTGTGGCTGGTATAGATTCTCAGAAAGCTGTTTCTGGAATAACCGCTGCGTTTAAGGGTTTTGAAGGTTCTGGCTTAACTGTAGCCCAAATTGGTGATAGACTTTCTCAAGTAGATACCAAGTTTGCTACATCCACTGAAAGTTTGATAGAAGGTTTGAAAAGATCTTCATCTTCAGCTAGAGCTGCTGGCGTTTCTTTTAATGAGTTACTTGCTATCGTAACAACTGTTGAAGAAAGAACTCAGAGAGGTGGAGCTGTTATTGGTAATGCTTTTAAGACTATTTTTACCAGAACCAAAAGAGCGGATGTTTTATCAACTTTCGACGAATTAGGTATAGCTGTTTTAGATTCGGAAAAAAAGATCCGCCCGTTTATACCACTAATGGAAGACTTAAAGAAAAAAGTCGAAGAGTTGGGTGGCGTAAAAAGTTTAGAAGGCTCTGCTATTTTAGAAAAAGTAGCTGGAGCTAGACAGATAGAAAATTTACTTACTCTTTTCGAAGATTTAGGTAATGAAGGCAGCAAATTTACTCAAGTTTTAGAAGTAATAGGTGGCTCTGTTGGTAGTTTAGATGCGAAAAATGAAGCTTTAAATGTAACTTTAGAAGCTTTAATTAACAATGTAAAAATCTCTGCTCAAGAATTTTCTTCTATATTGGGGGATATTGGTTTTGCTGATGCAGCCAAAGACCTCTTAAGAACCGTTTCGGGTGCTATTGAAAAGGTTTCAACTTTACTCCAAGGGGATTCTGTTGGATCTAAATTCGCTAAAGGTATAGTGTCTGGTATTGGGGCTATATTAACTGGTCCTGGTTTAGCTTTAGTCGGAGCCATATTTGTTAAATTATTTGTTGATTTAACGAAGTTTGGTGTGACTTCTTTGAAATCTCTTTTAGGGGTAAACAAAGCGGCTCAACAACAAAGCATTTTACAAAAATCTATTCTTCAAACTCTTTTACAAAACGAAGATATACAAAGAAGAGTTTTATCTCTAAGTGGAGATAAAGCTGCTCAAGAATTAGCTTTATTAAAAATTTATAATCAGCAAGCAGCATCACTTGCAAGAGTTCAACAAGTAGCCGCCACGGTTACTCCAGCGCTATTTGGGGCTGGTTTAAGAGGTGGAGAATCTGGCGTTAGAAAGCCAGGCGGTAGAGCTGCTGATGGATATGTGAGTGCTGAATCTCGTGATGTTTCTCGCGGGGTGGGTGGTGCGCCATCTAGCTCTAAAGTCGTTTCAATTCCAAATTTTGCTTTTGGTGGCGGTAAGCGGGGAACGATGGTAGCTAATAGTAGCGAATATTTTGTACCAAATTATGCTGGTGGTGGGGATGCTATTTTTAATCGCAATATGGTTAGAACAATGGGTCTACCTTCTGGTGCTAAAAAAATAAATGCTGCTGGTGGTTTTATCCCGAATTTTGCCCAAAAACAACAAAAGTCCAACGGAAAGCCTCCTATATATAATTCAAAATATGCTATGGTTGTGCCGATTCCAGGCGGAAAACCAAGGCAAACCGCCCTTGCTAAAAGTGGGCAGTCATACCAGTTTGATGTGCTTGGTTATTCAAAAACCAATTTAAAATTAAAAAATCAAGATGAGCTTATAAAAGATGTAAAAGATTTTGGGATAAATTTGGCCGAAATAGAAGCTCTTACTATGACTAATGGCGAACCAACCCCTGAATCAAAAACGAAATTGGGTAATGCTGGGTCCGTTTCTTCTTTGGCTGGAGTTATATTTGAGGCAGCTCTAAGTTCTCTTTTAAAGTCTCCTGAATTTGATGGGGGGGAAACAGCAACGTTTGACTTTATAGGAGATAGAGCCATTGAAGATTTAAGTGGCTTGTTCCCATCTTTAAGAGATCAAAAATTTGTAGAAGCTAAAATTGGTGTCAGTTCAGATATCAATAAAAGTATGGCCAACAAAATAGAGAAGTTTAGTGGCGGCGGCAATAGAATATCAAAAGATGCTTCAGGAGAAATAAAAGCAGCAAAAGTTCGGGCTGGAGGAGTGTTTAGTGCAAGCGGCCAGAAAAAAGAATTTGGCCCTACAAGACGATCATCTAGGGGTTTTATCCCTAATTTTGCTGGAGATGGATTTTTAAATAAGACGGTTACTACCGCTCTTGAGGATGCTATATCAAGAGAGAAAGCCGCAGGACTTTCTGTTAATCAAATAAGAATAAACCAAAGTGGCAAGCTTCGTAATTCAAGTAACCCACAAGGATTAGCCGTCACAAACATCAGAGACGAACCAACAGGAAGAATCCCTAGTGGTAGATCGGCTGGCGGTTTTATACCAAATTTTGCTTCACCAAACGATAGTCCTGAAAAAAGCCTAGAAAGAGTGGCTAAATCTGGAGATAAACTTGATAAGTCTAATACAAACCAGCTGGGTACAATACTAGCGCTGCAAACCGTTTCCTTTGGTTTGAGTAGTGCGTTTGGTACAATTACAGAAGAATCTAGCGGTTTTGCAAGAAGACTATCTGATGCCGCTGACGCTACTCAGGTATTTATTACCGCACTAATAACACTACAAACAGCTGGATTACTTGGTGGCGACTCTAAAGCCGTATTTGCTAAAATAGCTAGCAGTCTTTTAGGTGTCGGAAGACTCAAAAGTGGAGCAGCGGCCTTGAAGTCTGGGTTTGGTGTAGGCAAGGCAGCAGCTGCGGCAGGCGTAGGTAAAGGGGGCATAGCTTTGGCGGCGGGTGCATTCTCTAAAAAAGCCGCATCAACAGGAGGCGCAGCTGTTCTTAAAACTTTATTTAAAGTCGGTGCAGGTTTTTCTAGATTTTTGCCAGTTATAGGACCTTTGATTTTAGGTTTTACAGCTCTTAATGGTTTGATTAAAGTCGTTACTGGTACAAGTGGTATTGGATTACTAACTAGTGCTTTTGGTAAATCAGCCAAAGCTGCGGAAAGAGAGGCGGCTGCTAGAGCAAGAAATGCAACATTCCTAGAAAAAGCTGCTTCAGCTGGTGATGTAGAAGAAAAACAAAGACAAAAACAATCAGCGCAAAGCCAAATTGATCGTGGCAGCACTAAATTAGAAAGGCTTAAAGAAAGGGAGACTTCTTTAAGTGCGGTTGTAGGCGACAAAACCACCCGAGGCCGTCGCCGAGCTTCGTCTCGACAAAGGAGCGATGCTGGGTTGACAGTAGGGGAGAGTGCTACAGCGAGACTCAAAGAAACACAAGAAGAAATAAACGACATCCAAGAAAGGTTGGACTATCTTAGTAAAGCAAAAATAGCTCTAGATATAGGGATAGATGCGTCTGTTCTGGGATCATATGATGCGGCAAATGATAAGGTTCTTTCTATCCGTGATCTTTTTAACGATATCAAATCTTCAGCTCAAGAATCTTTTCTGAATTCAGAAGCTAACCAACAAGCAGATCAATTAGCGAATACATTTAGACAAGCGCTAACAACAAACCAAACACTTAAAACGGTTTTATCTCTTCAAAATGACGAGTTGAAGGCTCAGGCAGATTTTATAAACGACACACAAAAAAATCTCAACGGCGTTAAAGATACAGTGTTAGACACGATAACAGGTCTTGACGAACAAAACCAGATTGAAGCGGAGTTGGCGGCGCAATTCAAAGCAGCTTTAGAATCAGCAACAGATACACAGGGTATCCAAGAAGCTATAAACCTCCTCAAAAAAGATGAAGTTGGTTTGGCTACTAAATTAACCGTCGAACTGGATAGCCAAATAGGAGGTTATCAAAGAGCTAATGTAGAGGCGGCAGCTCTACTTGCTGCAGAAGAAAGAAGGTTAAAAACCCAAAGAGACATAACTCTAGAGCAGTTAAAAAGACAGACCGTAGAAACCAAAGTGGAGGTTGATAGGGTTATAGCGAAAAAGTCTGGTGCTAGCGGTGACGAACAAGCTTTAATCACTAATCAAGGTAAAATACGTGATTTACTAAAAGAGCAGAACGATTTAAAATTAGATGCACTAAAGAATAGTTTTAAACTTGCCACTTCTGACGGAAAAGCAGCGCAAGAAGCTGATCAATTGCTCGCAATAAATAAAGAGGGTTTAAGTATTGTTGAAAATAAGCTTTTTGTTGCGCAAACGACCTCTAATATTTTAAAAGGTGATATTGCGCTGAATGAAACTTTAGTAAAATTGCAATCAACTCAAACCGCTAATTCTAATATAAGAAATTTAGCAAATGCTAAAGCTAATGGTTTGTTAGACCAACAAATAGCCAATTCCGCCACACTAACATCGGCACAGTTGAGAACTCTGGAGCTTAAAAAGGAAGAGTTGTCATTAAGTCAACAACAAGCAGATATTGATGATAAAATTGCCACTTTAAAAGAAAAAATAAAAGCATCAAACAATACATCATTAAGTCAAGACCAAACTCAAGCGCTGCAAGATCAATTGTCTGCGTTAGAAAGCCAATCAGATGTGTTGGCAGTGAACCTTGAAACAGTAAGAAACATAAAAAAAGAAGCGGACAACGTCAATTTTACAAAAGGTTTAAATGTTGGTCTCGCATCTCTAAAAGATAAGGTAGACAACTTCAAACTCGAACTAGGGACAGAGATCCCATTAAAATTCTCAGAGGCTTTAGGAACAGCATTAATTGATGCTGTAACAGAAGCGAAGACTTTAGAAGATGCTCTTGCGGCTGCTGGGGAAACTTTCCTTGGCTACATGAGGGATGCGTTTTTACAACAAGCAGCAGCTCAAGCTACCACGGGTTTATTTGATGGCGTGAAAAAAGTCAGTGGTGGGATTAAAGATGTTTTTGGTATCGGATCTCCCTCATCCACATCTACGCCCGCAAATGGAGTTGTGGGAGGAACGGAAGCTGCAAAATCAGGCACAGAGGGTGGCTTAGAAGCACTTAAAGACGCAGCTTGTAAGAAGCCTTGCGGCACAAAAACCGATCCTCTTTATGTAGTTATGACCGCAGCCCCATCAGCTGCTGGTGCTACAGCTGGGGGTGAGCGTGACCTTAATCAATTTAAAGTCGGAGGTGGAGAGAAAGTTCCAGTTGGGGAGCAAGGAGGAATAGAACCAACTACTGCGGGCGAAAATGGATTTTTCACTAATTTAAAAAGTAAATTCACCGACGTCTTCTCCACTGTGAAAGGCAAACTGGGGGGTATTTTTGGTGCATTGGGAGAGAAGATGGGCGGTATTTTTGGTGCATTAAAAGATAAAATGGGGGGTATTTTTCAAAGTCTAATGGGAATGTTTAGTGGCGGCGGCGGCGGTGGCGGCGGCGGTCTCGGCGGCATACTTAAAGCTGGACTTGGGATGGCGATGAACTTTTTTGCACCAGGTGCTGGCGCGGTTGCTGCCGCTAATGGAGGATTAATTGGTTACGCTGGTGGCGGTTCAGTCAGCCCTATCGGAAGGGGTGGCCCAATGTCATCAACCGATACTGTTCCAGCGATGCTTACTCCAGGAGAATTTGTTGTTAAAAAATCCGCTGTAGAGCAATATGGGACAGAATTTTTATCTAGCTTGAACGATGGAGCATTGCCTATGAAAAGATTCCAACAAGGTGGGGCTGTTTCATCTGTAGCGCCAATGATTGGTGCGTCAGCTGGCGGCGGTAACATTAATAGTCAGGTTTCTAATAATTCTGAGTTTATTTTTAATATAAAAGGAGACGGCTCTAAATCTGAAGACGCATCTAGAGACGGAGGATCGCCAGAGCAGCAAACAGATTTTGCAAACAAAGTTAGGTCAGCTGTTACTACGGTTATTCAAGAGGAATCTAGAACTGGTGGGTCTTTAAGTTATTTATATAAGTAATGACTACAACTATAGCGACATACAATAGGGATGATAATGTAGAGGGCGATGTCCAACCATATTCTTTCGTTCCCGAATACGGTTCAACTGTATCTTATGAAAGTAGAGCGGATGTGATTGCATTTGGGGATAGCCATTATAAAAAAATAACTAAGAACTTAAATAGAACTGAGCGAAGTTTTAAATTTAAATTTTCAAACAAGACAGAGGAAGAGGCTAAATCTATTTTGAGTTTTTTGGAAAGAGCTGCTTTGTACGAAGATAACAAAATTTCATTTAATACATTAAATGCAGACGGAGTGGAATTATCATTCCCAACTGGGGATATTTATAAAAACGTCTATAATGTATTTATATCAGATTATGATTTTAAACTTCATAACGGTTTGTTCGACGTGGATCTAAATTTAAAAGACGACACTCATTCTTCTTTTTTTGATTGGAGAACTTCATCTTACTTAAATACCGAACACGTTAAAGAAAACTGGAGCATTGGGACTACTTATGAAAAGTTCGATGTCCTTTATTATCCAGAGTACGACCCACTTCCAGCCGACTCTAACGCTATTCGACATTCCGATAGAACCGAAAAATTTTATTACTGTGAATCTGGTCATGTAGCTACGTCAGAGAATGATCCAAACAAAGAAGGCTCCCCTTGGACTAGGCGTTTTTTTTATGACTTAGATGACAATATTTCTATTAGCACTAAACAATCAGAGCATATCCATAGATTTAATAATTCTTTTTCCTCATACAACAAAACTAATTACAATAATAATTTATTGAAAAATTTGAGTATATCTTTCAAAAATAGATCTAACGAAGAAGCGAGGTCTATAATTCATTTTATAGAAAAACACGAAAATTGGAGACCATTTCAGTTAGAAATACCGCAGTTATATACTAAAGATAAATTTTTTGTTTGTTCGTCTTTGGATCATAAGTTTATATATAAAAACTGTAATGATTTGGAAATAACTATAAGCGAAGTGGTTAGATTTAAAACCGACACACTATTGGATAACTTTTCTTATGCCAATTAATGCTAACAGACCAACAATAGCCTATGAAAATGCTGTTTTATTAAAAAGCAGCGCAAAGGCTCATTTTGACGAGTCTAATTCTGGACAAAATATTAATTTTATTCCGTATGTACAGGATTTGAATTTTGACTTTAGTACTGAAACCGAAAATGTTTTAAGTGTTGGTGATACATACTATTCCAAGCAAATAAGTAATAAAGAACCAAAGGTTGATTTAAAAATAGAGGTTCTAGAAAATTTCGGCAATCTTTTTTCTGGTTTTTTTAGCGGCAACAGCGTTAAACAAAATTTGGATGAAGATTGTAATTTTTATTTCTCATTAGGCAAAAATAAAATGTTTTCCACTTTTACGGATTCCGATGAATTTGTAAGTTTTGGCAATTGTTTTTTGGAAAAGTTTTCACTTACCCAGGAGGCGGCTGGTATTTTGTCTTCTAGTTATAATTATTCTTGTAGTAATGTGGTGGCTGAAATAGCAGTTGAAGAAGGTGATTATTTAAAAATACAAAACCCAGCTATAAATTTAACTGGTGATCAAAGTCAGGACTTATCATCTTACTTTTTAAATATTCAAGATTACATAGACGATGAGCAGGGTTTGGGGGATAAAATGATCTTAGGTAGCGACTCTTCAATAGAAATATCTGGCGATTTGAGTCCAGATGTTCTTTTGCTGGATTTGAATCTAATACAAAATTTTTCTTTGGAGTTAAATTTTGAAAGAAAAGAGGTTTACTCAATTGGAAAAAAATACCCAGTAATTAGAAAAGCTGTTTTCCCATCTGAGGGTTCTTTTTCTGTGTCCTCTCTTTTGTCTAATATATCAGGGGGAAACTCAAATAAAAGTTTGAAAGATTTTATTTTCTTGAATGACACATATAATATAAAAATAAACTTATCCAATAGGCAGGATGAAGATTTTAATTTTTCTATAAGTGGTGCAAAGATTAAGTCTTTGAGAGATTCCATGTCTATATCTAACGATCTTAATTCAGATGTAAATTTTGATTTCGACATATATAATTTTATAAAAATATAAACTTAGTATAAGATTATGAATTTAAATAATTTTGGCGTAAGTTTTACAGACACCTCTATTTTCTCTAGTGATACTGGGTATGGTAGCGACCTTAATTTTTTGCCATTTATCCAAGACTTGGATTTTGGATTTGAAAACAGCACCTATGAAAGAGTAGGTACAATAGGCTCAAGAAAAACACATACTATTGGGTCAAACGAGCTGCCAGATGTAAAATTAAATATATCCACCATTGAAACATTCAGTGGGTTATTCTCTGATTTTTTTGTGGATGGACAATTATCCGAAAATCTAAACTCAAGTAGGAATTTTTATTTGCTTCATGGGTATCACCCGCAACGAGCGGTCGTCGATGAAAGTTGCGAGGCTGCCGATGAGCCTGTGGAACTTATATATAGCACATCGCCACCAACCTATATAACAACCTATAGTGATAGAGATGATATTATTTCATACCCAGAAGCATCCTTCACATCTCCTGGTTATAATTTATTAACCGACTTTGGCGTTAAAATACCACAAGTTGTTTCGGTGGTGGGAGAGTTTGAGTACGAAACAAACCCAGTATGCATATCTTACGACACAAGCGATTCTGGTGAATTTATAGCGATAGATTATATAAAAGAAACTGGAAATAATTTAACTAAGAGAATCAAAGCATATACGGAACCGATAAATCGAAGTTCGATTTGTTTTATAAACCACGAGTCAGAAAGCGAATTCATAGACTATATATCAGCAGATGAAGAAGATAAATACATAACAACATACACAGAATTCCCTTCTGGATATAAGGTTTGTATAATAATAACTGATCGCCCAGAGCGAGAAGTAGAGTTAGATATAATAAATGCCCCAAAAATTTTAGACTCCCCAAGCATTCGTAATTTTGAGTTATTAGCTTCCTTGTCGGTCTCTTTGATTGCATCTAGAGATGATTATGTTGATTACACATATCAAACAACGAAGGATGAAATTAAAATTGATTTTATAAAGAGTAGTAAATCTTTCACACCACAAATTATAATAAAATATCTTTTTCCAAAAACATACTTCAACTTCACTCAAGAGTTTGAGGAGGGTATTTCAATAGAGGATTTTGAATCAACAGATATTATAGACGATATTGTAGAAAATGAAGATATTAACAGAATAAATTATGTTGGAACTAACCCAACTTACATAGCAATTGAAACTAAACTAGTTTATAATCTTTCTTACAATCAAGATCATGAGTCGTTTTTTCTTTATGACGGTATCAGCCAACGTATAGATGAGCTAGAACCGCTGTATATATCTTCAACTAAATATTGTGCTATTGATTTAGAATCAATAGAAACCATTGAACAGGGTATTTTTAATGACCGAGGGTTGCTTCCATTCTACCAGGATTTTGAAAATGAGATCCCTGTTGAGTTGTCTCATGGCGGTGCTATTGAAATACAAGATTTTGAAGAGGTAAACCACCATAACGGTTTAACTGGAATATATGACGAAAGCTTAGATGGGGTATCTATTGTTACTAAGTCAGTTGTATCTACATTGTTTTGGAAAGATTATGTTGAGGGTTTTGAAGAAATAACTACTCAGCAAATAAAAGATTTAGAGGTTGGATGTCATAAGCAAAGGGTCGATCACCAAGATTTTCAATACACAGAATTTGAGATTGGTAATGTTATGAGACCCTATATTCCATTGACAGAAAAAAGTTCAACTTTATTTCCAATGTCGTTTTCGAACTTTGAATCAGCAAGACACTACAACGGTTTAACTGGGGTATATGATTTAAGTCCTCTAGAGCCATCTATTGTCACTAAAATACTATTGCCGTTTATCAGTGAGTCATTTGAATCATCAAATATTATTAGTGAAGTCGAAAATTGCCAATCATTTAAGGAGTATGATTTAAATATTCAAAATTTTGAATATATATTTGAGAATAGCCGACTAAACGTGATTAGAGATTACATCCCACTAGAAGAATATGATATAATAGAAAACGGCAGTCTTATGGAACAGGATTGGGAGCAATTTCAGCACTATAATGGTTTAACTGGAGAATATTTAGATAGCTTTCTTTTTGTTGAGTTGGATACTGTGCCTATTGTTGATATAGAAGTGAGGGATTTTGAAGATTATCAAATAGGATTAGACAAAAATCTTTTATGCCTTGTACCAATTAACACTTCCCTTGTTCCTAAAATTTACTATGATTTTGAAAACTCAGAAGATATGATTTCAGCCCAAGATGAATTGGGTAGTGATTATTTGGTTGGGGATGCATCTTTGTTTGCTGATTTCGAGGGGCCAAATCAAATTAAAGAATACGGTGTATTAGGTTCCAACTCTGATCTCACTTTAGGTATTGAGGACTTCGAAGCTATTTCGTCGAGCGCTTGGATTTATGATCTTTTTGGACAATTCGAAAAATATATATTTAATATAGAAGATTTTGAATCTAGCAATATTAAAAATATATATACCACACCAGCTGGTGGTTTTAGAGCGCTAGCTCCTTGGCCAGATAGAAAATATTCTAATAGTATTTGTTTTGGGAATGTTTTTTTAAATTCTATAAAAATAAAACAGTCTTATAATGGTGTGATGTCTAGCCAGTACTCATATACAGCGTTGAATATGTTAGCGCAAGAAAACGAAAGCGTCCAACTAGGTAATCAGTATTTTAGTACTGGGTTGATGCCTTCTGTAAATTTAACTGGGGATCAAAAGCCTGTTGGAAATTTCAGTATTAATAGTTTAGATTCATATCAACCAGAATTTGGAGATGCTGCCAAATTTATTCCTGGTAGCAAAACTCATTTAATAATAAGCGGTGAAAATTCTAACCAATCATTCTTGGTGAAACCAAATAATATTCAAAGTTTTGATCTTGATTTTAGTTTAAAAAGAGAACCTATAAAGTCGGTAAATAAAAAATTTGCAGTTGCTGTTACGCCTGTTGGCCCGTTTTTAGGAAAACTATCTGTTGACAATGTATTTTCAGATTTAGAGTATGGAGACTCCTCTAATTTATATAAAGCATTAAAGACTGATCAAGAATACAATGTAATCATTAGCGGTAAAAGATTTGACGATACGGATTTTAAAATAAACATCTCAAAGGCTCAATTAAATTCAAAAAGTCTTGATGGCTCTCTTTCCCAAAATTTTAAAGAAAAAATGGATTTCACTTTCGGCATGGGTAATATTAATTTAATTTTATAATTCTATTTTAAGCCCTTTTCTTTCAGCATTTTGTACGGCTTTTTGAAATTTTTCTTTTTGTTCTGTTGGGTGTAATTTTCCGTTTGTTTTTTGCTTATAATCGTTATAATATTTTTCTTTTACTGGGTCTCTGCCTCCGTTTTTTTGCGCTCTGATTTCTGAAGCTTCTGCGGCTCTATTTTGTAGGTCTCCATATGTGTCGTTTTTATTCACAGTTGAAGCAATAAATGACTTAGAGTCAAAAGCATCCATTTTAGTATCAGATGATAGCCCAGGGTTTACATAAACACGCCTCCACAGTCCTTTCTGTGTGCCGCACTCGCCTTGGTACTCGTGGACTTCGCTCATCCCCTGAAGGACTTCTACAACTTCTTCTGTTTCTTTGTTTTCGTATAAGTATAATGGCATAACAAATTATAAAAAAACCCCCGATCTTTTCAATCGGGGGCTTTGTTTTATTCTACAGAAATTTTCACTGCTTTTGAATTTTCAGATTTAGGGATTTTAATTTCCAAGATTCCGTTTTTTAATTTAGATGAAATTCTTGAAACGTCAATATAATCAGGATCAACCCTTAACGAAACAATATCGACTGGATTCCCTTTTTTATTATCTACAGAAACCTTCAAGATACTCTTGCGAACATGAGCCGTAATTTCTTTTGATTCAAATCCAACGATTATCTTTTTTACGAGATAAAAATCTGGTTCGTCTTTTATTTCCATTGGTCCAACATAACCTTTTCCTTCTTTTCGGAAAGAGTCATCGCTCTGGCTTTCATAGAAAGCGTTTTCAATTTGATTTAGTAGGTTTGTATACATAGGCTTATATTGTTTGCAATTAGTATGCCAAACCTAACGCATCTCCTCAACCCCTTTAAGTAAGCGGTCTACAGAGCTACTGTAAGAAAATTGCTCTTTTAATTTTTCTCCTTCTGTGTTAATTTGTCCCTTTTTGTGAGACGCTGTGTCCATAGCTTGTGCCACAATGTCACTGTCCCAAGTGTAGATATTCCCTTGATTAAATGGGCCACCTTCTTGGAAAAACTTACCATCATAACAGGGTTCTTTTCCATTAGATTCTACAATAATAGAATTATCTTTTGAAGCCCAATCTTTATGAGATGTTTTATTTAAAACGATAGACCACTTACCTAAACAAGAAGCATTGAAACTTGGAAGATTCCAACCCTCAGCGCCACTAAGCCCAGTCAAATCGATATCAATAGCATTAAGAAAATCATTAACCTCTGAATTAGTTTTTAAATACGGTAGAAAATTAATATTTGTATAGCGTTTTCCACCCAAGCAATTAGATAGGGCGGCTTGCATCTCTTCTTTTTTAAAGAATGGATTTGTTACACAAACACTAAGTTGATATTTATTATTATTTCCGTATTTAGATAACCACAATTTAATAATCTTTTCTGTATGTTTTCTTTTTTCAAATTTACCCATTAAACCAAAATGAGTAATATTGGGATCTAGATATTGTTTATTGGTTTTGAAAAAATCCTCATCGAAACCAACAGGAATAACATCGGTTTTTACTCCATGTTTTTTAAAAGATTCAGCTGCATAGTTGCTACTAAAATAAATCTTATCTTGAAAATTAGCCAAATTAATTTCTGCTTCGGTTGGTTCATCAAGTTCATAAAAAGTATATAGGGCTTGTTTTTGCCCAATCCTACCTTGAGATCCGTTTAAGTGCCAAAGTTTAAAACAAGGGATATCAGGTTTAATTTTTTTGTTTGCGTTTTGCACAGAGTCTTGCAACCAAGACCCGAACTCCTTATCAATTTTATTAAAAGATTGAAAATCTGGATTTCCACCCATCGGAAACCACATCACATCAATACCCTTCCGCCATAGTTGGCGGAGGATATTATATGATACGTTTCCAAATGAAAGAGAGTTCATTGGAGTTTCTACAATTAATTGCATTTTTTAGAATGGAATTTCTTCGTCTGTCCCAGGGTTTGAGTTAGATGGGGTTGGTGTAGATGTTTCTTGTTGTTTATCCCCCTTACTTCCAAGGAATTGAACATTATCAGCCTTTACATAAAGCTTTGACTGTTTCTTGCCATCCTTTTCCCATGTGTCTTGAACCAATCGTCCATCTACTAGAGCTTGTCGGCCCTTACTTAGATACTTTTGGCAAATTTCACCAAGCTTACCCCAGGCTTCTACATCCACATAAGAAACCTTATCTTTAGAATAAGCGTCGTTAATTGCTACAACAAGACGGGTAACAGTTGTTTCCCCTGCTTGGCGTGATTCTGGATCTCTTGCGAGATTTCCTACTAGTACTGTTTTGCTATACATATTTTTCTTATTTCTGTTAAATGTTTGTTGTGAATGTTTATACATCCTTGGATTGATAAGTCAAGCTTTTTTGCTATTTTTTTCCAAGGCGTTATTTTTGACCCACTGTTATATCTCATATTAAATATTTTTCTGGCTCTTTTGTCTGCCATTTTATTAATAATCGAAATAATATTTTTAATACTTTCTTTATTTTCTATTTCATTTAAATCGGATGTTTGTAGAATTTTTTCATTAAAAACCTCTCCAATGTTAGATTGAGGAAATTTGATTTTTTTATTATAGATATTTAAGCACTTCCATCTGGCCAGATTACCCACATAAGTGCTAAACTTTGTATTCTTATCTTCATTAAAGCTTATAGCGGCGTCGTAAATACAAAAGGATTTGTCCTGTATAATATCATCTTTATTTATACCTTCAATTGAATCTGGAATATATCTATTAACCATTTCTATATAAATGCCAGAATGCCTATTGATTAATTCTTTAATTGAATCATCGTCCTTGTTGTTTTTTACTTTATTTATTAAATATAAATCTTCTTCCATTTTTCTTCGTGATTCTCCTTTATCATTTGCCAAAGAATATCGGCGTGTGACCTACATTCATCCATTAAATCTGGAGAGTAAAGCGGCCAAGTGTGGGTCAAATTAGAAGAAGATGAGACTAATGGATCATTAATCGCCTCAATCTCATTTGGTGGCTTGTTGCCTTGCTTTGTGATATGAATAACTTGGCCACTATTATCTTGAATCAGTTTTACTTCAAAATCAAACCTAACATCAGAGATGATGGGAAATATCTTATTGTCGTGCATGGCTTGTTCAATATTATCGGCCACTTTAGAAAACCAAATATTCTGCCCATATTTGGTTTTCATAGCTTCTCCATAAGCAACAAGAATAGGTCTTATAATTTTTTTGTCTTCTGTATCTTCGGAGAAAGCAGAAATGCCAAATTCTTTATTTATAAAAGGATTTATTTTCTCCTTGAGGGAATCTGCAAGCGAAAAGATTTGGACATCAATTTGCCAATCCTCTTTGATTGTTTTCGCCAAATTAATAGCGAGGGTATCTTTACCAGATCTAGCTAGTCCTCCTATTCCAATCATATATTTAAGTTTTTAATTATTTCTGATAATGAACGAGATTCTTTATGCATCCCAATGTCCGCGAATACTTTGTCTATTCTAATCAAAATATCTGAATCTTCAAATTTTTCTTCAATCTTTTTTACCCTAATGCATGGAGAAACCTCCGCTTGATCTTCAAGAATATTAATTCCCTCTCTGATTGCTTCACTAGCCGCTTTATTTTCATCTTTAGCTTGAACGATGGTTGACCAACCAGCCGTTGTGCAAAAATAAAAATCCTTCTTAGAACTGTCTAATTTAATCATTAGACTATAACTTAACTGATAAAAAAGAAAAGTCAAGCCAAATTTTTGGCTTATTATTTATATATATTTATTAATCTATTAAATATTTATTAATATATATTTTATATATTATCTCCCTTTCCTCAGCGTTCCGCTTCGAAAAGGAAGAAAACTCATTATAACACGAAAAATCAGTAAGTCAAGTAAAAAAATTTATTTTTCAAAATTTGCTAAAAATAATTGACATAGCGGCTCAATCGTGTAAATTGATTCATATGTTATTTGAAGAACAAATCTCTAGAAAACCGAACCTCTATCCTTGGACAGAGGAATTTGTAAACGCCATGCATAATGGATTTTGGACTGATAAGGAGTTTAACTTTCAGTCAGATGTCCAAGACTTTAAGATCAATATGAATGATCAAGAAAGGGAGATGGTTAAAAAAACACTTTCTGCCATTGGTCAAGTCGAAGTATCTGTAAAAAAGTTCTGGGCAAACCTAGGTGAACATCTACCACACCCAGGAATCACTGATCTTGGTTACGTTATGGCCAACATTGAGGTTATCCATAATAACGCCTACGAAAGACTTTTGAGCGTCCTTGGATTAGAAGATGCCTTTGAAGAAAACCTTAAACTAGATATCATCAAAGGAAGAGTGGATTATTTGAGAAAATATCTTGATAAATGTTACAAAGATGAAAAGAAACAGTATGTATATTCTTTAATTTTGTTTACTCTGTTTGTTGAAAATGTATCGCTTTTTAGTCAGTTTTATGTTATTAATTGGTTTAATCGATATGAAAATCTACTAAAAGACACAGCTCAGCAAGTTGCATACACAAGCAAAGAAGAAGATATTCACGCAAAGGTAGGCACAAAAATAGTTAATGTTTTAAGGGAAGAATATCCAGAGATTTTTGATGAAGACCTAATCTCTCGATTAAGAGAAGAGGCTGTTTGTGCTTTTGAAGCCGAGTCAAAAATTATTGATTGGATTATCGGAGATTATTCAAAAGAAAACATCAGCGCAGATATTTTAAAAGAGTTTATTAAAAATAGACTCAACGAATCATTGAAACAAATTGGTGTGGATGAGGTTTTTGACGTTGACAAAGAAAAAATAAACCTTACAATGTGGTTTGATGAAGATGTCTTAGGCAATT
>Ga0255773_10001235_pt1 | contig 26251 bp, 30 predicted proteins | sample 011ome_17_FD_179971 | JGI IMG/M metagenome (GOLD analysis project Ga0255773, IMG submission 179971) | Coastal salt marsh microbial communities from the Groves Creek Marsh, Skidaway Island, Georgia - 011502XT metaG (version 2) | ecosystem: Environmental > Aquatic > Marine > Intertidal zone >...
ATACGGGTATCAAGATTGGTAAATCAGCATTTGATGAACAATTCACTTCAACCAAGCTGAACTGGGTCCCTTCGATGGCCATCAGTAGTGTACAATTTTACTCTGGACAAACCTTTCCAGAGTGGCAAGGTGATTTAATTGTCTGCTCTCTTAATGGTGAGAGCCTCATTCGATTAGATTTTGAAGACGGGAGCATTGTTGGTGAGGAAGTTATCCTGAGTGGTGATATAGGCCGTATACGTGATTTTGAGATCGATCAAGATGGCGATATCTATTTAATTGCTGATCTAAGAAAATCACCAGTTTGGAAATTAACACGTTAATTATTAGGAATGATTATGAGATTACTTTGGATTTTATTAAGTTTAAGTTTGTTATCTAATTCAGTATTTGCTGATGTTGTCATCGAGGGTTTTAAGATGCCTGAGTCAGTTGCTCAAGACAAAGACGGTAATATTTATGTCTCAGAAATAGGTGAACGAGATATTGATAAAGACGGGAAAATTACAATGATTGATAACAGTGGAAACCTAACAACAATCGTTGATGACTTATATGATCCGAAAGGTTTGGTACTGTTTAATAACAAAATTTACGTGACTGATCGGGATGTTGTTGTTGAGGTAGATATTGAAAGTAAAACGTCTGCTGTTTACGCAGGAACAATGCAATTTCCAAGAAGTCCGGTCTTTTTGAATGATATTGATGTGGATGATAAGGGAAATTTATACGTCTCTGATTCAGGCGATTTTAAGAGCACTGGTCAGATCTTTGTTATTAAGACCACAGGTGAAATAGAAACTATATTTGAGGATGAGAGAAATTTAATTAAAGCTCCCAACGGCCTTCTTCTGAATGGAGATACACTCTATGTTTTGGACTGGGCCGGTGAGTTTTTTGAGGCTGATTTAAATAAAAAATCTTTCAAGAAAATAGCCGATGGATTTAATGGCGGCGATGGAATTGCAAAAGTGAAAGATACCTTCTTTTTAAGTAGTTGGTTAGAAGGGAAACTTTACAAGCTAATTGCAGATAAAGTTGAACTGATAAATGACAAGTTTGAAGCGGCAGCCGATATTAGCCTTAGTCAGGATAACAAAAAAGTTTACATTCCGGATATGAAGGCAGGCACACTAACAATTCTTGATGTGAATTAATCATTTTTTATATATCCGGCTTTTATTTCTATTTTTATTTCCTTGATAAAAACCTGGCTGTTCGATCATCCTTAAATATTTTTGATGTTCGGTAAACTCACTTGTTGAATAATGTTCTTCAATCATGTCGTTGGTAATGTAGGTTGGTACAATCACGTCATCACCTGGATTCCAATTTGCAGGCGTAGACACTTTGTATTTATCTGCGACTTGAAGGGCTTCAACAGTCCTGAGAATTTCATAAAAGTTTCTTCCAACGTGCATGGGGTAGGTGAGAATGGTTTGGACTTTTTTATCAGGCGAAATAATAAACACAGATCGAATGGTGGCTTTATGTTTAATCCCAAAGGCACTTTCATTAGGGTTGGCATTCGGGTGAATCATATCAAATATTTTTGCAATCTCCATTGAGGTGTCGGCGATGATTGGGTAATCCACATCAGGACGACTTTTAAATACATCGGTAAACTTATCCAAAGATTTTTCAAGTGAAAACTCTGTTTTAATCTTATCTTTATAAGCATTGACGTGCGGGATCCACTCCTTGTGATCCTCAAGTGAATCGACACTAAGACCAATAAGTTTGACATTCTTATCAGTAAATTCGGGTTGAAGAAAAGCAGCGTATGCGAGCTCAGTTGTGCAGACCGGTGTAAAGTCCCCGGGGTGAGAAAATAATACCACCCAACTATCCTTAGACCATTTGTAAAAATTAAGATCGCCTTTCGTTGTGCTGGCATCAAAGTCAGGAGTCATATCCCCAATTTGTAATGCATGACCGATGCAATTAAATAAGATTAAAAAGGGGATGAGTAAATATTTCATTTTGATCTTCTTTCTTGTTCAGATTCTTTAATTAACCTTTGGACAATCTTCTGACTTACAAAAGGAAATAAAGATGGAATTAACGCATGGATAATTGAAGTAATTCCAGCATAAATTAGAAGGAAACCAGCCCTAAAAGCAAACATAAAATGTCTCCAGTAAGGTTTTCCAGCTTCTGTTAAATGTTTTCTAAATAACATATGATTCCAACTATAATGTATTGAAAATCATTTGAATAGTTTTTTATGTTGTTTAATAGACCTAAGCTCATCATAACCACATTACCCAAAAATAAATGCAAGCCTTTTATTGGTGAATTACTCAAACAAAGATTGATTGCATGCGCCAACGTTATTGATAATGTTCAGTCGATGTATTGGTGGAAAAATAAAATCACTACAGACTCTGAAACAATGGTTATGATGAAAACTACAAATAAGAAAATCAAAGGAATAAAAAATTTTTTTCTAGTAAATCACCCATACGAGACACCAGAGTTAATTGTGCTTAATGTACATGCAGAGCAAAAATATTTAGAATGGATGATAAAGGAGACAGATAATAATGAATAAATATTTTATTGACTACCCACAAGAAAGAGTTGAGGAGGGCGTGAATAATTACCAGTGTCAATTTTGTAAAGTCTCCACTTTAACCATTAACGGATTACTGGAAAATCATTTACCTAATTGCGAATACAGAAAGCAAAAGGAATCGAATTAGTGAGTAATAATAATCTCATTAAGGCACTCGAGTTAGCAATTAATGATGAATGGGATGCGTCTCACAAAATTGTACAAGAGATGCATTCAAATCATTCGAATTGGATCCATGCAGTCCTTCATAAAATTGAGGGAGATGAATCTAACAGTCGTTATTGGTATGCTCAAACGGATCATGAATATGATGAATATCAAGATCCGTTTGATGAGTTAAGAGCAATTCAGTCAGAGCTTACTTAGTGTATAGATCGACATATTCATTTACTGGTGTTTTTTGCAGTAAATCAATATCTAAATTAAGGTTCATAATTTTCTCAGCCTGGGTATCATCAAATTCTCGCTTCAGGTTAATCTCAAATTTTTTAATCAATTCAGGAATCCCTTCGCTTCGGCGTCGTCGATGCCCAATCGGATATTCAACCGCGACCTGTTCAGAAGATGAACCATCTTTGTAAAAAATTTGTACTGCGTTGGCAATCGATCTTTTATCGGGGTCAAGATAATCTTTGGTATATTCCGGTTTCTCAATACAGGTCATTTTTTCCCGAAGTGCATCCACTCGTGGATCATTTGCTACCTCGTCCTCATAATCTTGCGCGGTAAGATTGCCTTTGAGTAAACCGATTGCAGTCATGAACTGTATGCAGTGATCACGATCGGCAGGGTTATTTAGTGGACCTGTTTTATCGATAATCCTGATAGCTGATTCATGCGTAGTAATTTCAATTCGATCAATATTATCTATCTTCTCTAAAGTATCTATCAAGTCAATATTATTCGGATGTAACGCTAGGGCACATTCCACTGCGGTTTGAGCATGAAACTCAGCTGGAAAAGATATTTTAAAGAGTACATTTTCCATCACATAGGAACCGTATGCCTGAGTAAATTCAAAAGGTTTGCCTTTAAACAGCACATCATAAAAACCCCATGTTTTAGCACTGAGTGCGGATGGGTATCCCATTTCACCCTTCATTACCATTAACGCTAATCGCACAGCACGGCTGGTCGCATCACCCGCAGCCCATGATTTTCGGGAACCTGTATTAGGTGCGTGGCGGTAGGTTCTCAGACTTTGCCCATCTAACCATGCATTTGAAACAGCATCAATGATTTGCTCATATGTGGCTCCCAGCATCTTTGCAACGACCGCTGTTGAGGCTACTTTGACTAAAAGAACATGATCTAAACCAACTCGATTAAAACTATTTTCAAGAGCGATCACACCTTGAATTTCATGGGCTTTGACCATGGCGATGAGCACATCTTTCATAAGGAGAGGGGGCTGTCCATCCGCAATCCTTGTTCTTGATAGCCAATCTGCAACCGCTAAAATACCTCCCAAGTTATCTGATGGATGACCCCATTCAGCTGCCAGCCAAGTGTCATTGAAATCTAACCATCGAATCATGGCGCCAATATTAAATGCAGCATTGATGGGATCTAATTGATAATTTGTTCCTGGAACTTTCGCACCATTGGGAACAATGGTTCCTGGAACAATCGGCCCTAAAAGTTTTGTGCATGCTGGGTAACTCAGTGCTTCTAAACCACATCCTAATGTATCCATTAAGCAATATCTTGCGGTATCTAAAGCCTCATCGCTGTTAATTTCAAACTCATTTGCATATTTTGCTATATCTACGATGACCTGATCGGGCTCAGGCCTTACATTAGAAATGTGTGAAGACATTTTTTACCTTTCTTTATCTTTGATTTATTGGTGTGTACGGTCTGTTATCTGGGCCGGTATATTCCGCATTTGGTCTGATAATTTTATTATCAATCCTTTGTTCGATTACATGAGCTGCCCAACCTGTTGTTCTTGAGATTACAAAAATTGGAGTAAACATAGAAGTTGGGATACCCATTAGATGGTAGCTTGATGCGCTGTACCAGTCTAAATTGGGGAACATTTTCTTCTCATCCCACATTACTTTCTCAATTCTTTCTGAGATGTTAAATAAATTCATATCCCCAGCATCTTCTGATAACGCCCTTGAAACAGATTTGATACTTTCATTTCTTGGGTCACCAATAGTGTAAACAGGGTGTCCAAAACCAATGATGATTTCTTTCCTTGCCATGCGTTCACGGATATCATTTTCAGCATCATCAGCATCTTTGTAGCGTGCAATAATTTCCATCGCTGCTTCATTAGCGCCACCATGTTTCGGTCCACGAAGTGCGCCAATAGCCCCTGTAATCGCTGAATACATATCGGACAGGGTTCCTGCAATGACACGAGAGGTAAAAGTGGATGCATTAAATTCATGCTCTGCATACAATACAAGTGAAGTATTCATTGCCTTTTCATGAAGCTCTGATGGAGCTTTGCCATGCAATAAGTATAGAAAATGTCCTGCTATGGAATCCATCTCAGAGACACAATCTATTTTCTTTCCATTGTGAGAAAAATGGTACCAATAGATCAACATTGAACCAAAACAAGAAATAAGGCGATCAGCAATATTTTTTGTATTTTCAATATCACGATCTTCACCTTCCTGTTCAATTGTTCCTAGGACAGAGCATCCTGTTCTCATCACGTCCATTGGGTGTGCATTTTTTGGAAGTTGCTCTAACGCAATCTTGACAGCATCTGGAATATCTCGAAGAGTCTTAAGTTTATCTTTATATGCTGCTAATTGATCAGAATTCGGCAATTCACCGTGAATCAATAGATAAGCCACTTCCTCAAAATTAGAATATTTTGCTAGATCTAAAATGTCGTAACCACGATAATGCAGGTCATTTCCAGTGTGTCCAACAGTACAAACTGCTGTTGTTCCAGCATTTACACCTGCAAGGGCAACTCCTTTTTTTACTTTTTTTTCAGCAACATTATTCATAAATCCTCCCTTGTAATCTATTTTTCCTGCTCAAAGAGCTCGTCTAATTTTTTTTCGTACGCATGATAATTGAGAAACTCATATAATTCATTTCTGGTCTGCATCAGCTCAATTACATTTTGTTGTGTTCCATCTTTTCGTATTGATTCATAAACGGATAAGGCCGCTTTATTCATAGCTCGGAAGGCGCTTAATGGATACAAGATAAGACTGACGTCAGCACCAGCCAATTCCTCTCTAGTAAAAAGAGGGGTAGACCCAAACTCTGTAATATTTGCCAGAACAGGGACTTTGACTGCATTAGAAAACTCCTGATACATGGACAATTCTGTCATGGCCTCAGGAAAGATCATGTCTGCACCAGCTTCGACACAAGCACATGCCCGATCAATTGCGCTCGATAAACCCTCAACTGCTAAGGCATCGGTTCGAGCCATAATGACAAAGTCTGGATCTGTTTTAGCATCAACTGCCGCCTTGATCCGATCAACCATCTCCTGTTGAGAAACAATGGCTTTATTTGGGCGGTGACCACATCGTTTTGCTTGTACTTGGTCTTCAATGTGAACAGCTGCCGCACCTGCCTTAATCGTCGACTTTATTGTTCGAGATATATTTAATGCACCACCAAACCCTGTATCAATGTCAACAAGCAAGGGGGTATCAGTTACATCAGTAATCCTTCTGATGTCTATTAATACATCTTCCAAAGTTGATATACCTAAGTCAGGAATCCCTAAGGAACCAGCCGCAACACCTCCTCCGGAAAGATATAAGGCCTTATACCCAGTTTGAGTGGCAAGGAGAGCATGGTACGCATTAATCGCACCAATTACTTGTAGAGGTTTTTCTTGGGCAAGGGCATCTCTAAATTTTTTACCGGCAGACATTAAATAACCTTTCTATGAAAAAAATCTCTGGTCAGCTTCCTTTGGAATGTCTTGACCTGTTTGTTTTGCAGCTTGAAGGATTTCCCAGAAGTACCGATAAGTGGCTCGATCATGTAGCTCACCTTTAAATTGTATCGGCCCCCAGTCTGCATCCTGGGCGAGTATCAATATTTCAGCTCCATCTTGAATTTCATTAAAATTTGGTTTCATCGCATCGACAATTGCTGTGATCTGCGTTGGATAGATACTCCACATTCTCATAAAACCAAACTCATCACGTGCTCTTTTCGCATCAGAGAACGTGGTCTCGGTATTTTTTAAATCCAATGTGACGTTATGTGCAGGCACTACGCCATTAGCTATTGCTGCAGCAACCACCTCACTTTTAGCTCTTGCTAGTAATTTATGATCAAATTGACCTGGGCTTCGCATCGCTGATGCAGGTATAGCACCATGGTGACCACTGACAAAATCCATAAGGCCAAAATCTAACACTTGAAGCCAAGGAAGTTTTGCAATGTTTTGCACGTCAGCGAGAGCTCCATGGGTTTCAATAAGCACGTGAATTGGAATTTCACGATTAATATTATTCTCTTTAGCCACCTTTTGAATGTAAGCAATCATTTCTTTTGGCTGTTCGGCATTGGTAGATTTCGGAATCGTAATATAACTGAGAACGTTTCCTGCACCAGCAACGAGGATATCCACATCTTTTTTCCAATGTGGATGAGTGTAGTCATGAATCCTTGAGCCAGCCATCTTAAACTGATTAGCTTCAGAATTGAGGATACGCACAATCATCTCAGCGTGTTCCTGCTCCTGGCCAGCTGCAGCTCCATCCTCGCAGTCGCAGGTAATATTAAAAATAGGACCTAATGTTTCTTGCAAACTGAGTGCCTTAGTAATTAATTTTTCACTGCCTGCAAAGTGTTCACACACAGGAATCATTGGAAAAGGTTTTTCACCTGTAAATAATGCTTCGTTAGGATGCGTTAAAGCCATAATTATTTCCTTTTTGGAATTACTACAAAATAATCAATATCAAGAACTATGCTTGGATCGTAAATTTTTTTCCCATTTTTCTCACTGGTAACATTTTCAATAAGAGCACTAGGTGTGTTTTTTATGCCCAATTGTCGTAACCTTAAAATTCCAGCACCTGGAAAATTGTCATGCTCAAATTTATCGATAATTTCTGTTCTTGTGTAAATGGTATCTCCAGCAAATGTTGGATTTGAATGAACACCTGAATTTACACCCACCACCTGCAGAGCATTTTCTAGACCTTCAAATGATAATGACCGGCATAATGAGATGATGTGTCCTCCATAAATTAAACGTCTTTTGAATGGGGTAGATTTCATCATGTGAGCATCAAAGTGCAGCTTTGCATTATTCTGATAGAGCTTTGTTGCAAGGGTATGGTCTGTTTCATCAATAGTCATTCCAGAAGAATGATTTATGACCTGACCAATTTCATAGTCCTCAAATAATAAATCTGATCCCGTATCTATAGGATTGAAATCCGCATATGAGACGTCATGGCGATGAATCTGAGATAAATCTGAAATCTTTGGTAAATCATTTGGGATGAGTTCGTTTATTTTTGAGTCATTATTTCTTTTTGGAACCATTACCCAGCGAATCCAGGATAGTATTTCTTCATTATCTTGATTGAATGTTGTTGACCTCACATAAACTACACCCGTCGACTTATTTGAATTTTCTTTTACGCCAATAACTTGAGACTCTGAACGAATAGTATCTCCAACATAAGCATTTCTCTTAAACTGAATATTTGCATAGCCTAGATTAGCTACTGCATTTAGAGAGATATCATTCACTGTTCGACCAAATGCGATATGGAAAAGCAACATATCGTCGATTGGGGCAGCATTTAAACCAATATTATTTGCAGTTAAAATAGAGCAGTGCAGAGGATTGCGATTACCTACAAGAGCAAGGTACAACGACACATCTCCGTCAGAAATAGTTCTAGGAATAGCGTGCTGAAATACCTGGTTAGGTGAAAAATCCTCTAAAAAATTTCCTTGATGTTGGCTCATATATTATTTTCCAATTCTTCCATCATTTCATACTGCACCAGTAATCTTTTTGCAGCGGTAACATGGTGGTGCTCTACTAATTTGTCATCGACCACAACTGTTCCTCTTCCTGAAGCGTTAGCTTCTGCAAGCCCGCTAATGATAGCTTTCGCCTGTTCAATTTCAGCAGGCTTCGGTGTGTAAGCATCATTGGCGTAAGCCAGCTGATCTGGGTGGACTAAGGATTTTCCATCAAAACCCATATCTCTACCCATGCGGCAGGCATACTCAAAGGAAGCAGTATCTTTAAGATTGCTATGAATGCCATCAATCACTGACAAGCCATAGGCGCGTGCTGCCAAAATGACTAATGATAGACTGGTGGTGAGTGCGATTCGATCTTGCGTGGTCCTAGCATACATTTGGGATATGAGATCTGATGTTGCTAAGACCATACAAATAATCCGATCTGATGCACTTGCAATTTCTTTTGCATTTAAAACAGCCAAAGGACTTTCAATCATTACCATGACTGAGATATCTTGACCTCCACATCGATCTAACTCGGCAATACAATTAAGGATATCTTCTTTTGATTCAATATTTGGAAACAATATTGCATCAGGTTGAAGGGGGGCAACTGCTTTAATGTCATCCAAACCCCAGGGTGAGTCAAAATCATTAACACGAACGACAACCTCCCTTTTGCCATAACCCCTTTCTTGAAGCATCTCAATCACGTTATCTCTTGATTGGATTTTAGCATCCAGCAAGATAGGGTCGCCGAGATCCAAAATAATTGTATCTGCTCTTAATTCTTTTGCTTTTTCTAGATACCTTTTATTGCATCCAGGTACATACAACATCGAACGTCTGGGTTTGTAAGTATTTGTATTCATCGCATTAATGTGAATAAATTTATTAATTAGTACTACATTCTAAATAATAAAAAAAATATGTCAATATTATTTTTAGTCTTATATATGTTTTATCTATATCTTTATTTTTATTTTATAAATATATTAATAAATTCAATAACTTAGTAAAATATATTTTTTTTTAATTTCTTGTTGCTTTTTTGTTTAGTCTTATATAAGATATACATAAGTTAAATTTTAATTTATTGAGTATGAACATACCTTTATATGTACAGGTTAAACAAAGAATCACGGAAGAGTTAGTTTCTGGTAAGTGGAGAGCAGGGGACATGATTCCAAGTGAGATTGTATTGGCGAATGATTTTAAGGTCAGCCAAGGAACCGTTCGAAAAGCCATTGATGCGCTCTCAAATGAGAAAATATTAGTTCGTCGTCAAGGAAAAGGGACCTATGTAACCACTCATGATGAAGAGCAGATTCAATTACGATTTTTAAGACTAACTTCAACCAAAGGCCATAAAGAAAAACTGGAAAGTGAATTATTTTCATTTAAGAAAATACGATCTTCAAGCTATGTGGCTAAACAATTAAACCTTATCCCAGGCTCACCTGTATTTCAGATTAAGAGATTGCTTACGTTTGACAAAAAACCCCTTATCCTTGATGAAATTTATATTTCATCATCTGCTTTTAAGGGATTAAACGAGGAGATGATCAATCAAAAAAAAGGGTCCCTATATCGACTTTATGAATCTCGCTACGGGGTTCAAATGCTTAAGGCCAATGAAAAAATTAAGGCGGTAGCCGCAGGAGATGAAGTTTCCAAATTATTAAGTATCTCAAAAAAAACACCATTATTAAGCATTGAGAGACTCTCATACACCTATGGTGAGAAGCCTGTTGAGTGGAGGTTGGGATTATGCCTCACTGAAAATTATCATTATCAGACGGAGCTTGAATAATATGTCTTTAAAAGATGAAGCGCTAAATTATCACGAGCATCCAAGGCCTGGAAAAATTGAGATTGCTTCGATGAAGCAGTGTGACACAGCCTATGACTTATCTCTCGCTTATTCACCAGGAGTGGCAGAGCCAGTCAGAGCCATTCAAGACGATAAAGACAATGCCTATCGATATACCAACAAAGGAAATTTGGTTGCAGTTATTTCCAATGGAACTGCTGTTTTAGGTCTTGGAGATACGGGCGCACTAGCCAGTAAGCCTGTCATGGAAGGCAAGGGTATCCTCTTTAAAAAATTTGCCGATATAGATGTATACGATATTGAGATCGATTTATCTGATCCTGATCAGTTTATAGAAACTGTTGCTGCGATATCACCTACCTTTGGTGGTATTAATCTTGAAGACATCAAGGCTCCAGAATGTTTCTATATTGAAGATGAATTAAAAAAGCGTCTTAACATTCCTGTGTTTCATGATGACCAACATGGTACAGCAGTGATCGTGGCTGCAGGATTACAGAATGCATTAGAAATTGTTAATAAAAAAATTACTGATATTAAGGTGGTATTTCTTGGTGCTGGGGCTGCTGGGTTATCTTGTGCGCGTTTAATCAGATATTTGGGGGTAAATGACATCCATCTCGTTGATCGAAAAGGGGTATTAAATAAATCAAGAGATGATGCCAATATCTATAACCAAGAATTTTTAAGTGACACCAAAGCAACTACATTGGAAGAAATTATTGAAGATGCGGATGTGTTTATCGGCTTATCTGGTGCCAATTTATTTCCAAAAGAATACTTATTAAAAATGAAAAGAGATCCGATCGTTTTTGCTCTAGCCAATCCTGATCCTGAAATCACACCAGATGAAGCTAGATCTGTAAGAGCCGATGTCATCATGGCCACGGGTAGATCAGATTATGCAAATCAAGTAAATAATGTACTAGGTTTTCCTTTTTTATTTAGAGGGGCTTTGGATGCAAGAGCGCCTCAAATCTCAATGAATATGATGTTAGCCGCATCTGAGGGATTGGCTAAATTAACGAAAGAGGAGGTTCCGCAGTCAGTGCTGGATGCCTATCAAGCGAAGGAATTAAAATTTGGGCCTGACTACATTATTCCTAAACCATTTGATCCAAGATTAAAGGAGTATGTAGCAGAAAGTGTACGCCTGGCGGCTTTAAAGGAATTTCATGGAAAATAGAAATCCAAAAAATTTAAATCTATTTACCATTCGATTTCCTGTGCCTGCTATGGTTTCGATTTTGCACCGGGTGAGCGGTGTTGTTTTGTTTGTGTTGATGCCATTGTTGACAATATCGCTCTACTGGTCATTAAAAAATGAAAATATCTTTAACTGGGTTCTTTTGTTATTTGATACGACGTTATTTAAGTTAATCAAGTGCCTTATGTTATGGGGCATTATTCACCATTTGATCGCTGGCACAAGACACCTCCTGCTTGATTTGCATTTTGGTGTTGATCTGATTATTGCGCGGATGACCAGTAAGATTGTTTTGGTGGTGAGTTTCCTTCTGACATTTATTGCAGGGATTTGGTTATGGTAAAAAATCCTTTTTTCAACTTGTTTGGCGGAATGACACAGTGGCTTTACCAAAGATTCTCGGCATTTTGTTTATATTTTTTTATTGGCTATCTTATTTTTAATTGGGTCCAAATTGATCATTTGGATTATCAAGCCTGGGTGGATTTTTTTGAATCCGTCATTCACCGCTCAATTATTACTATTTTATTTTTAATTACTTTTTTCCATGGCTGGATAGGGGTTCAGCATGTGATTGATGATTACATTAAAAATAAATGGATGAATCAGGCCATATATTTAATTTTACTTTTTAGCATGGTTTTACAGATTATTTTTTTAGTTTTATTTCTTTTGGATATTTAATAGATGCAGCATTTTAAATTTGATGTCTTAGTTGTGGGTGCTGGTGGAGCTGGTTTAAGAAGCGCTCTACAGCTCTCAGATGCAGGATTAAATGTTGCTGTCTTGTCAAAAGTTTTTCCGACACGTTCTCATACTGTTGCAGCTCAGGGAGGAGTAGCTGCAGCACTTGGGAATGTGACGGAAGATAAATGGATCTGGCATATGTATGACACGATTAAAGGATCAGATTACTTGGGTGATCAGGATGCGATTGAATATATGTGTAAGAATGCGGCTGATGCAATCTATGAGTTAGAACACTATGGAATGCCATTTGATCGAAACTCAGATGGCAAAATCTATCAACGTCCATTCGGTGGAATGACTAAAAATTTTGGTGAGTCTGCCATGTCACGCACCTGTGCCGTTGCTGATCGCACCGGTCATGCGATGCTGCATACGTTGTATCAAAGAAATGTAAAGAATAACACTCAGTTTTTCATTGAATGGAGCACGCTAGACCTGATTAAGACAAAGGATGATGAGGTACTAGGGGTCATTGCGTATGAGATGGCCACGGGTGAGCTAGCCATCTTTCAGGCCAAAAAAACAATCTTTGCCACTGGCGGTGCGGGCAGAATATTTGAGGCAAGTACCAATGCTTATATTAATACAGGGGACGGATTAGGCATGGCAGCTCGAGCAAACATTCCTCTGGAGGATATGGAATTCTGGCAGTTCCATCCGACAGGGATTGCGGGAGCTGGAGTTTTAGTGACAGAGGGTTGTCGAGGTGAGGGCGGGTATCTTGAAAATTCGGATGGCGAGCGTTTTATGCAACGATACGCGCCAAATGCTAAAGACCTTGCGAGCCGTGATGTTGTATCTAGAGCAATTGCCACAGAGATAAAAAATGGCAAGGGCGTTGGAAAAAATAAAAATGCTGTTTATTTGCAACTAGCTCACCTCGGAGAAGATAAAATTAATGAGAAATTGCCCGGCATACGTGAGATTGCAATTAAATTTGCTAATGCCGACCCAATCAAAGACCCCATTCCTGTTGTGCCGACTGTCCATTATATGATGGGTGGTATTCCAACAAACTTACATGGCCAGGTCAGAAAAAATGATTCTGGCGATCGAGTTGAAAATTTTTATGCTGTCGGTGAATGTGCCTGCGTTTCTGTTCATGGAGCTAATCGATTAGGCTCTAATTCACTGCTTGATCTAATTGTTTTTGGCAGAGCTGCAGGGCTGCATGTGATTGATTCCATTGATCAAAAAGCAAAATATCCAGATATACCTAAAGAAGCTGTTGAATTTACTCAACAAAGAGTGGCATCCTTGAATACACAAAGCAAAGGTTCTGAAAATATTGTCCAACTAGGAAATGATTTACGCACCACTATGCAACAGCATTGTGGAGTATTTAGATTTCCTGAATTATTAAAAGAAGGGGTGAAAAAAATTCACGATATTGCGGAGCGTTCTGAAAGGTTAAAGATTTCAGATACCAGCAATGTCTTTAATACAGCAAGAATTGATGCTCTGGAATTAAAAAATTTAATTGAGGTCGCTAAAGCCACGATCGAATCTGCTCATGCGCGTGAGGAAAGTCGAGGTGCTCACTGCCGGTCTGATTTTGAAGATAGAAATGATGAGCAATGGTTAAAACATACCTTGTACTACTCACAAACCAATACCATTGGTTATCGTCCGGTAAATTTAAAACCATTAACAGTGGAAACTTTTCCACTTAAAAAAAGGGTGTATTAATTATGAAGTTTTCAGTATATCGATTTGACCCTGAAGTTGATAAAAAACCTTACATGAAAAAATATGAGGTTGATTTAGATGATGGTGATCAGATGCTATTAGATGCTTTGATGAAGATAAAACAACAAGATGAAACCTTGGCATTAAGAAAATCGTGTCGAGAAGGTGTTTGCGGATCTGATGGGATGAATATAAATGGAAAGAATGGTTTAGCTTGCGTTACCAAATTAAAGGATTTGAAAGAGCCAGTTGTGATTCGCCCAATGCCAGGACTTCCTGTGATCAAAGATTTAATTGTGGATATGGATCAATTTTTCAAAAACTATCATGATGTGAAGCCATATTTCATTAATAATGAAGAGGCCCCCAAAACTGAAAGACTTCAATCTCCTGAAGATCGTAAAAAGCTAGATGGCTTATACGAATGTATTTTGTGTGGTGCGTGTACCACCTCCTGCCCATCTTTCTGGTGGGGACCAGATAAATTTATGGGACCTGCTGCATTGCTGCAATCCTATCGATTCTTAGCAGATTCTCGAGATCAAGGTAGCGAGGAGCGTTTAGAATTTTTAGACCATGAAGACCGTTTGTTTCGTTGCCATAACATTATGAATTGCGCTGATGTTTGCCCTAAAGGTTTAAGTCCCGCAAAAGCAATATCCGGTATTAAGGAATTGCAGTTTAAAAGAAAAAAATCATCTGTGAAGAAAATATTTTCACTTAAAAAGGAGTCTTCATGAACATTGATCATGTTATTCGATATAAAAGCAGAAGAGGCTTGCTAGAGCTTGATCTTGTGTTGGGAGATTTTTATAAAAACGAATATGAGTCTTTGTCGTTAATTGAGAAGAACGCTTTATTAAAAATATTAAAAAAACAAGACAATGATCTTTGGAATATTTTATCTACACGAAATTTAAGAGAGTTGATCAAAGAAGAGGTGAGTGATGATTAATGAAAAAAATATCTCAAAAATAGAGTCAGATTTATTTGGTGGGTTTTGGCCTGGAATCCAGCTGTATTATCCTCCTGTGAAATATTCACCCTCTAATAGCACATACGAGGATTTAGAGGCTGCGTCAGCTAGGTTTAAGAAACATGCTCACCAAACTATTGCTCACACTCTAATTTTTGACTTGGAAGATGGATGTAGTAAAAAAGAATTAAGTCGAGAGCTATTAAAATTAGAACTAGGTGGTTTAAGAAAATCCAGACCGGATGTGCAAATTGCTATCCGAATCAATCCATTCAGAACAACGGAGTTTGAAAAAGATATTACTTTATTAAAAGTGGTGTCTGATTATGTTGATGTGGTCATGCTGGCTAAAGCAGGTGAAGCCTATGGCTCTGCTGAGGTGAGAGATTTATCAAGTATTCTCTTAGACCTGAATCCAAAAATCACGATTCAGCCAATTATTGAACATCCAAGATCATTAAAAATTGTTCCTGACTTAATGTCCTATAACACGGTAAAACATGTGGTGTTTGGTATTCATGATTTCTCCAAAGCCATGGGCATCAATATTACGCCTACCAATTGGATTGAGGAGCTGACTTATTTTTTAAATCAAATTATGTTTGAAGCTCGAATCGCCGGGAAAGGTGTTATTGGTGGAGTCGAAACTTTAATTGGTGAACATATCATGCCAGAAAAATTTATTGAGCCACATGATGTTCGCCGCTGGTTAGATTTGCACGGGGATGATGAGTCACGAATCGTTTATCGTCATGCAGTGACTGAAGCAGAAAAAGGTTTAACAGGAAAACAGGTGATTCATCCAGGACACATTCATCTATGTAAAGTAGCATACACTCCATCCCCAACAGAAATTAATCTGAGAATAAGAGTATTAAAAGCTGCGATTGAAGCGGATGCATTGCTTGGTGGCGCAATTAAATTTGAGGGGGAAATGCTTGATCCTCCGATGTTTGGTAAAGCATTGCAGACACTCTTAAGAGCGCATGCACTCAGAGCTTTAAATCAAGAAGATACAGATTTTGCGATTAGTGTTTTGAATAAATTACCAGCTCAAGTAATTCGTGAAAACTGGCCTTATGGAGCAATACTATAATGATTCAAAAGTTTGAGTGGGAATGGAATGTTCCTAAAGAAATAAATATTGGTCAGCTATGTTCGTCTATCCATCTTGGAACGGAATTTGAAAATAAGTTGGCCATGATTGTTGAGAATGACGAGCTTGGCACTGACCAAATTAGCTTCAAAGAATTGGCCATAAAGACGGATCAGTTTGCTCAATGTCTGATCAATTTAGGCTTACAAAGTGAAGATAGAGTCCTTATACGTCTACCTAATTCTCTTGACTATCCCATCTCTTTTTTAGGCGCCATGAAGGCTGGTTATGTCTCCGTACCGACGTCAACTTTATTAACAGCGGAAGAGGTCGTTTACCTGGCTAATGATTCTCAAGCCACGGCTTTAGTCACGGATAAATCCATGTGGAAATCGTTACAGGAGCACAATCTTCCTCCACAACTGAAATATATTTTCTTGACAGGGGTTGGGGATGTAGAAGAGTCAGATAAATTTCATATTTTTGATATGCAACAAGAAATCGATAAGATAAAAAAAATTGATTTTTCTGTAAATACCAAGGCGAATGATCCGGCATACCTAGTCTATACCTCGGGGACTACAGGCTATCCAAAGGGAGTTTTACATGCCCATCGAGCTATTATTGGGAGAAAGCCTGCATCACAATATTGGTTCAACTTTGAGGGTAAAGATGATCGTATTGTTCACTCAGGAAAATTTAATTGGACATATGTTTTGGGATCTGGATTGATGGATCCACTTCATCTAGGAAAAACCATCGTGGTGTATGAAGGAAAGAATCATGCAGACACATGGATGAAATTGATCCAAAAACACAGCGCCACAATTTTTATTGGAGTCCCAACAATTTATCGACAGATCTTACAAAAGACCGAATTTAAGGCTGAGGATGTTCCGTCATTAAGGTATTGTATGAGCGCCGGTGAGCATTTATCTGATGAGGTGCTAAATCAATGGAGAGAAAGATTTAACCAAGATATATTTGAAGCGGTAGGCATGTCAGAATTTTCATATTATCTTTCTGAGAATAAATATAACCCCATCCGTCCAGGTTCAGCAGGCTTTCCTCAGCCGGGACATGATATTAAATTAATAAATCCTGACACCCTAGAAGAGGTTAAAACAGGGGAGGAGGGGATGATATGTGTTCCTGATAATGACCCAGGTTTATTTTTAAGGTATTGGAATTTACCCGAAGAAACGGATAAACATTTACATAGCGGTTGGTTCTTTACAGGCGATTATGCGAAATATGATGAGGATGGCTATATTTGGTTTTTAGGACGAAAAGACGACATCATTAAAAGCTTTGGTTACCGTGTATCTCCATATGAAATTGAGCGTGTATTTAAATCTCATCCTGATGTGGCGGATTGTGCAGCAATTGGGGAAGAAATTGAAAAAGATAAATTATTAGTGGTGACTTATATTCTGCCACATGAAGGCAAACAGCCTGACCCTAATGAGCTTCTTAAGTTTGGACAAAATCATTTAGCCGCTTACAAGGCTCCAAAAACGATTTACATTGCCCATGAATTCCCTAAAACTAAAAATGGTAAAATATTAAGAAAAAATATTGATAAATCTATTGCAGTCTCTCAATCAACGGTTCGCTAAACTATGATTAAAAACCAAGATATTATTTCTAGCGTCAGTGACGCGCTGCAGTACATATCCTATTATCACTCCGAAGATTTCATTCAAGCGATGACTGCGGCATATCAGAAGGAAGAATCAAAACCAGCTAAAGATGCCATGTTACAAATATTAACGAGTTCAAAATTATCTGCTTTAGGCAAGAGGCCTCTGTGTCAAGACACTGGTATTGTGACTATTTTTGTTGAGGTCGGCATGGATGTGGAATTTGAGGGTGACCAGACAATCGATGATTTAATCAATCAGGGTGTTGCCGAGGCTTATTTAAATCCTGAAAACCCCCTCAGGGCATCAATTGTTGAGGATCCATTAGGGTTAAGAAAAAATACGAAGAATAATACACCCGCGGTGATTCATACTCGACTAGTTAAAGGTCGCTCGATAGACTTTAAGATTGCAGCCAAGGGTGGTGGGTCAGAGAATAAAGCGCATTTAAAAATGATGAATCCATCTGATGATCTGGTGGGGTACATTCTTGATCTCATTCCCACTTTAGGCGCCGGCTGGTGTCCACCAGGTGTTTTAGGAATAGGTGTCGGTGGAACTGCGGAAAAAGCTGTGATTATGGCGAAAGAATCTTTAATGGAATCCATTAATATCCAAGAGCTAATAGATAAAGGCGCTAAATCAAGGGTGGATGAATTACGACTCGAATTGTATGAAAAAATTAATCAGCTTGGAATTGGGGCTCAAGGCCTAGGTGGTCTTACCACTGTTTTGGATGTAAAAATTAATGACTTTCCAACGCATGCGGCATCGCTTCCGGTTGCTATTATTCCAAATTGTGCGGCCACAAGGCACATTCACTTTAAACTCGATGGAAATGGTCCTGCTGAGTTTGTTCCACCTAAGTTAGATTTTTATCCAAAAGAAGAATGGCAACCAAATGAGAATGCAATTAAAGTTGATCTTGATTTATTAACAAAAGAGCGGATGAGTCAATTTAAAGCAGGCGATACTTTGCTGCTTAATGGAAAAATTCTTACTGCTAGGGATGCTGCGCATAAACGGATTGAGTCTATGATTGCAGCTGGTGAACAGCTTCCAGTGGATTTAAAAAATAGAGTGATCTATTACGTTGGGCCAGTTGATCCCATTCAAGATGAGGCAGTTGGCCCAGCAGGTCCCACAACGGCAACCAGGATGGATAAATTTACAGAATCTATTCTTAATCAAGAGGTGATCGGTATGATTGGCAAAGCCGAAAGAGGTCAACAGACGATTGAGATGATTAAGAAAAATAAAGCGATTTATATGATTGCGGTTGGTGGCGCAGCATTCCTAGTTTCTAAAGCAATTAAAAAAGCGAAAAAAATAGCTTTTGAAGAACTTGGTATGGAGGCTATTTATGAATTTGAAGTCAAAGATATGCCTGTTACTGTGGCTGTCGATCAAGAAGGGAATTCAATTCACACGAGCGGCCCCAAACAATGGAGAATTATTTCTCAATAAGTTTTGTTACTTTGGCTTGTATTGATTGCTCGCATATGCGTTAGAAGTCAAAAATCCACGTTTTTTTTGGTGCTTTAAACCAATCTCTTTAACCCTTTTTCTCCATAGAACGTAAGAAGATCGTTTGAGATTTTTTTGCATGAGACGCATGACTTCATTTTCAGTTAAGCCGTATTGTTTGAAAATAGCATCAAATGGGGTTCTATCTTCCCAGGCCATTTCGATAAGTCTTGATAGATCTTCTGGATTCATTGTTGATTTAGTCATTTAGTATGTAGGTGATGACGTTATCATCTTTTAAATAAGATTTAAGTTTGATCCATCTTTTGCTAGTTTGTTCGTACCAAAGTTCGATGTGAAATTTTTCATCCTGATCATTAATGGCTCGAAGAGTGTATTTATTGGCTAAAAACGTATTTGTTTTGGTCTTCACTTCTTCGTCTACATCTTTTGAGAATGATAATTTAAAAATTTCACCATCTTGAGGATTAATAGCAAGACTCTGTTCTGTAAATTGAATATCCCAATACCGGAAGGTTTGTGAACATGCAGGGTGATTGTAATCTTTATCATTTACCTTAATTTTGAAAAATGCAGAGTCCGCAAGGCTTGATAATTCAAAAAAATCTGCGCCATCTTGAGTTTCGCTTTCTAATTGAACTAGGCAATTATCTTTATATACTTCTGTAGCTGTGTGACGGTATTTATAGGCCGGAATAAACCATAACTTCACGTCGAATTGAGCTTTATTACTAATCGTATCGTTTTGTACATTAAATTCATGAAAACCAATATCTTTGTCATTCAATTGGACTTGAAAATTTATTTGTTCAGCATAGACGCTACAGCACAATAGCATCATAGAAAAAAAACTTATGACTCTTTGGGTAACCATGGCAGGATTGAATTAGTGGATTGTATGTATTTTTTATATTTTGGTTTACGATTAATAATGGTTTCTTCCATCAAACCTGCTCCAGAAAACTTAAAGAGGAAGTAGGTCATTAAAAGAGGAGAAATAATGATAAAAATATGTCCAAATTGAATCGCATTAACAAAAATACCCCATGTGATCAACAACTCACCAAAATAATTAGGATGTCTCGAGTATCTCCATAAGCCGGAATTACACACCTCGCCTGACGAACTAATTTTTTTGAATTTATACAGCTGATAATCAGCTATGGTCTCATAAATTATGCCAATAGCTATCATGAGGTAGCTCAGCGGCATCAGAAAACTCCACCCTTGATCATTAATGGGATTGAATATGTAATACAGTGGATAAGAAATGATTAGCGCTAAAACAGCCTGGAAGACAAAGATAATAAATAAGCTTTTCAAGGGAAAATGAGGTGAGTAATTACGGCGTATATCTTGATAACGCGAATCTTCAGGCTTATTTGCATTTCTGATACATAAATAAGCGGACAATCGCACCGCCCAGATAACAAGCAAGGCATAGATCATCCACTGGTTATCAGAAATACTATTAGTTTGGGCAAAACAGGCAATGTTGATGATGAAGAATAGGCTCCACATGGAGTCAACAATGTTTACATTAGTTTTTACGAAGGAATAAATCCATCCAGCCAAACCAAACAACAAAGAAAAAAGTAATGCGTCTAAATAAACATTCATTTATTTGCCTTTTGCATAAAATTTAAACAAAACTGGCGTTACTACAGCCCAGTTCAAAGCTAAAATATATAGGGTGTATTCATGACTCAGAGTAATTGCTCCAAGTTTTTCGCCAGCCAGATAAGCCAGAGGTCCACCGATCAGACCAAAAAAAATTTGAAGTGCAGGTTTATTTTGCAACCAGGCAAGCGAATGGTTAATGGTTAAAGCAAAAGATATCCATAAACCAATGATCCAAATAGGTGAATAAAAATCAATAAAAACAATATGATAAATAATAAAATTAAAGTATTTTAGAAGTCCATCATGAATGAATCCAATAACGATCGCTAAAACAATCAGGACGCAGTCAGCAAATAATTTTTTACCGTGGAGATATTGGAGTGTTAATAAACAAAAACCCACCAGTGCGCCATATAACGAGTCGTGAGCAGCGGAGAGAATAAAGATAAACCAGATACTCTGAAACAGAACAAAGTTAATCAGTTTATGTTTCATTTAGAAAAAAGGTAATGAGCAACCATCCATTCTTGACCTTGGTCGTAATTCCAAAGTTCCTCACAGGCCATAAAAAATATCCTCCATCTTTGCAGCCAAAGTTCTGCTTGATTAGACCCATAACAGTCTTTGAAGATATTTATGATTTCTGTTTTATTTTTATCTGTATTATTCAGCCACTCTCGAGCTGTTTTGGCGTAATGTGTTCCGTCCCAAAGCCATTGTTGTTCTATCTTAAGAAAGCTTTGAAAGTAAAGGGGTAGATCAATTGACGGCATCATACCCCCTGAAAAAAAATATTGGCTCATCCAGTCATTGCTGTCTTTCACCTGGAACAAATAAGGTGCACTTTTATGCACAAAGATATGCTTAAAGAATTTGCCGTCTTTTTTTAGCCAGTTTGAAATTTTTTCATATAACGCAGCAAAGTTTCTCATGTGCTCAAACATCTCAACAGATACAATGCGGTCAAACTTTAATTTTGTATCGAACTCTGTCATGTTGCAGGTAATAATTTTTACATTAGTCAGCTTTCTCTGTTTGGCCTGGTTCTCAATATATTTGCGTTGTGAGTGGGAGTTGGAAACGGCTGTAATTTTAGATTTAGGATATTTTTTAGCCATCCATAAGGTTAATGAACCCCATCCACATCCTAACTCAAGAATACGGTGACCATTTTTTATCTCCGCATGCTCACAAGTCTTTTTCAGAGCTAATTGTTCAGCGTCGTTTAAAGTTTTTGTTGAGTTGTTCCAATAACATGAGCTGTATTTTTTATTCATACCCAGTGAATAATGATAAAAATCTGCTGGTACCTCGTAATGTTGGTCATTTGCTAAATTAGTGTCTACCGCAATAGGGGAGCGATTCATCGCATTTACAAATTTTATTTTGCGTTTTTGGAGATTTTCTGGGCTATCAGAACAAATTTCGGTTAAGCGATCTTTTAATAGGCTTCTAATTCCAATTCTTATTAACCAGTCCGGCACTAAATTTTTTTCAGCAAGTTTTAAAGCAAATGACATACGAATATTTTTGATAAATTATTAGACATATTCATCATAATGAAAATAATTTTTTTGTGTGCGATTGTGTAAAAAAAGATTAATTATTTTCTTAATTTAAAGAGGTCCAAGAGAGATTTAGGGCCTCAGAAAGATGTAACAGTAGGTGGATACCGTTACTCTTTTTTGCCAACCTGCTTATGGCAAAAAACCATTAATTTTATATGGTTATCTACCATCTAGTTAAATATTCAGATAATATTAATATTGGATTTTAGAAAGGACTGCAATATGAGCGTTTTGGAATCATTTAAAAAATTAAAAGCAGATGGTCAGAAAATTGTTGTTGTGACGTCATATGAGTATTGGAGCGCAAAAATTCTCAATGACACAGACATTAACGGGATTCTGATTGGTGACGATTTATCTATGGTGATTCATGGTAATGAAAATACCATTAACTGTGATGTCGAGACTATCGCCATGCATACCCGAGCGGTAAAGAAGGGTGCTAAAGATAAATTTCTGATTGCCGCCATGCCATTTATGAGCACCAGAAAGGGTTTATATGACGCCTTAGATAATGTCGAAATCTTAATGAAGGCAGGTGCTAATGCTCTTAAGATTGAGGGTGTGGATGGCAACGAAGAGCTCTACGCTCATTTGTCTGAATCAGGCATACCTACGATAGGTCATATTGGCCTCACCCCTACGCATCATAACGCGATTGGTGGATTTAAACCTCAAGGCAAGACAAAAGAAAGTGAACTAAAAATTATCGAAGAAGCAAAAACACTTGAAGAACTTGGATGCATTGCGATTGTTCTGGAAGCTGTGCCACGACATGTTGGAGCGGCTGTTCGAGATGCTGTGGCAATTCCTGTGGTGGGTGTTGGCGCTGGCCTGGACGTAGACGGTCAAGCACTGGTGCTTCCTGATATGTTGGGTTTTTGTACCGACTTTAAACCAAGATTTGTGAGAACCTATCTGAATGGTGCGGAGCTTATTACCAATGCAGTTAATCAGTTTGCGGCGGATGTTCATTCCGGAGCATTTCCATCCGAAGCTGAGACGTATCCACCCGCTAAGAAATAATAAAATAATACAGGGAGTATTTTTGCTCCCTGTAATCTTAAAGATTGATTATTTAGTTAAAGCAATGTGTCGTATGTGGCGTTACACAATAGGTCAGTGGAACATCATAATTATCGACATCCTCTAGAGTTTCACAAGGCTCAAAAAAACTCACCCCAACTCTCTTTACCTCATTATTTAAAGATGAAAAAAGACGGTCATAGAATCCTCTGCCAAAACCAACTCGATGTCCCGTTGCATCAAAAGCCAAAAGCGGTGTGATCACTAACTCAATATCGCTATCATCAGCCCATATGGGATTAATCGGCTCTGGAATATTGTTTTTTGTGAGCGCTGTTTTGGTGCTCGGTTCAAATTTGGCATTTTTTAACGTATTGTTTGTGAAGTCAGTGACGGGAACAATAACATCGATATGATTTTCCCAGCAATATTCTATGATGGGCTTTGTGTTAATTTCACTTTTTTGATTAATGGTTAAGAAACAATGAATGCAGGTTGGCTGAATTTTTTTAATTAACTCAATTAGGTTGTGGATAATTCGAGACGAATCTTCTTCAAATCTCAAAGAAGATAGTTCTTGACGTTTTTTTTGATAATTTTTCCTGGCAGTTTCTTTTTTCAAATTCTGTCTTTTAAACTATAAAGAATACCGGTAAATAGTACCATTAATAATGGGCAAAAACGCAAGGGGAAAACTTAAGATATTGGCGTCCCCAAGGGGATTCGAACCCCTGTTGCCGCCGTGAAAGGGCAGTGTCCTAGGCCTCTAGACGATGGGGACATCATTTAGAAGTCGGTATTCTACTATAAACTATTATGTTGTGCCAATATTTTATTCAGTTTAAACGTTTTAATTTAAGCTAATTTATCATCGGCAATATGATATTTTGGATCTTCCAGCAGGTTCACTTCTACCATGTCTTTAGCGGTATCTAAAATTTCCAAACATTCGGGACTCAAATGCACTAAGTGAAGTTTTTTACCGACTTTCTTATACTTGTTTGCAATGTTATCGATTGCCATAATTGCGGAGTGATCAGCCACCTTTGAGTTATTAAAATCTATGATCACATCTTTCGGGTCATTCTTATGGTCAAATAGGTCTTGAAAATTTTGAACAGAGGCAAAGAAAAGTGTGCCACTTAATTCATAAACCTTCCATCCTTTTTTATTTGTTTTTTCTTTTACATTAATTTTTTTTGCATGATCCCAAGCAAAAAATAGAGCTGAGACAATCACACCTACAATTACCGCAATTGCCAAGTCAGCAATAATGGTGATACCACCAACCAGAAGACCGACAATAATATCCTCTTTAGGCACCTTGCCAAACAGCCTTAAACTTCCCCATTCAAATGTTTTTTCAGCCACGACAAACATTACTCCAATTAAAGCAGCTAGAGGAATCATTTCAATCCAGTCAGATAAAAAAAGAATAAAAGAAGCTAAAAAAACAGCCGTTGCGATACCAGATAATCTTTTTAGGGCACCATTGTTGATGTTGATCATGCTTTGACCAATCATGGCGCAACCACCCATGCCGCCAAAAAAGCCGGTGAGGATATTCGCTGCACCTTGAGCCATAGACTCTCGATTCGGTCTGCCACGCGTTTCTGTCATATCATCAATCAGATTTAATGTGAGTAGGGTTTCAATTAAACCAATCGCAGCCAAAAGTAGGGCGTAAGGAGTAATAATTCGAAAAGTCTCAAAATTATAATCTAAGACCGGGATCTGAAAGATCGGAAGATTGCCGCCAATGGCTCCAAGATCGGCCACAGTTTTGGTGTCAAGATTAAAAAATATAGTGATAAATGAAACAATACCGATTGCTCCCAGAGGTGCTGGAATAATTTTTGTCACTTTTGGAATAACATAGATTAATAACGCTGTTAATAATGTTAATCCCACCATCGTATAAAGAGCAACGCCACTCATCCATTGACTGATTCCAGACTCATCCGTTATCTTAAAATGATTAAATTGAGCAAGAAAAATCACAATTGCTAATCCATTTACAAAGCCCAACATCACTGGATAGGGGACCATACGAATAAATTTACCTAAACGAAATAAAGCAAAGACCAGCTGAAAAAGACCCATTAAAATAACAGTAGCAAATAGGTACTCGACTCCATGATTGACTACTAAACCTACCATCACTACAGCCAACGCTCCTGTGGCTCCAGAAATCATTCCCGGACGTCCACCAAAAACTGAGGTAATTAGACACACGATAATAGCTGCATAAAGTCCGGTCAAAGGTGACACATGCGCGATGAGGGCAAATGCGATGGCTTCAGGCACCATGGCCAGTGCAACTGTGAGTCCACTTAAGAGGTTAGTTTTGATTTCATTCACTGTATATTGCATAGGGATTTTTGATGATTATTTTAGGAGATGTGATTCTACACTGTTGAGTTGAAATTTACGGCTTGATTTTGATATTTATATGGATAACATAAAGAGCATGAAAAAAAATCTTAAATACGGGCTAATAGCCTTTGTCATAATCTACGTAGCTTTAGTATTTCTAAATCCAGTGATGTGTCAAAAATTCTTTGGAGAAGGCAGTCAAATCTGCCAACTCAGTTAGAATTTATAAAGTCATTTAGGCGCGTTTAATTTCAATCAGGCTTGGCGTCACTTGAGCATGAAGATTTTTTAAGAATTCAAGCGTGTCTTCCGGAAAATCGATTTTTTCAAAGTAGCGACTGACTAATGGGCAGATGGGGTTGGTATCACTGGTATTGCTAAATTTATCAATGACCTTAGTAACTCGACCCTCTTCGTTGGCTTCAAATATATTTTGTTGAGACCATATTTCATTATC
>Ga0255773_10001256_pt1 | contig 26018 bp, 17 predicted proteins | sample 011ome_17_FD_179971 | JGI IMG/M metagenome (GOLD analysis project Ga0255773, IMG submission 179971) | Coastal salt marsh microbial communities from the Groves Creek Marsh, Skidaway Island, Georgia - 011502XT metaG (version 2) | ecosystem: Environmental > Aquatic > Marine > Intertidal zone >...
TCATATATTTACAAAAAAAATACACAATGGCTTTTACAAATAGTTCAATTAATTTAAGTACTACATTTGATTTGTCAAATTCCTCTAAGGTATTCTCTTTTACAGATAATACTGATTATGTAGGAACTTTCGGCATAGCTCTTGCAGATGTAGTTGGTATATTTACCATTATAGACCCAACAGGAACAACAGTTTATCAAAATAATAGTTTTGCAACTCCAGATATAAATGCAGATGTGTCCTTGTCATTTAGCACTGTGGAGCTTCCCTTAGATGTCAACAGACAGGTATTAAAAGGAAATTACTCTATTCAGTATAGAGTTGAAATTACAGGAGCTACAGATCCAGGGCAATACCTCTCAGAAAGCACGTTTAATTATAGTTTAGATGTACCTTGCTTAAAGTTAGACGTTTCTTATGATTTGGAACAAGCAACTTTAACAAGTGTAGATGTAACTGATTATGGAAGTTATTTAGTAAGTGTATCTAGAGTTCATACTTTAGTTCCTCCTGTAGAAAGTGGTCTTTCAAATACAGTTTCTTCTTTGGAAAGAGTTACAGCTACTCCAATAGCTACAAAAACTTGGACTGCTAAGATTGTTTCTACAATTACGGTAGATATAGGTGATGGTCCAATAGTTTACTTATTAGACGGACAAAAAGAAATTGTAGTAGTAAAAGCAGATGGTTCTTGCGATTTACATAACTGTATTGAAAGTATTAGTAATAAATACGATGCTCAAAAGAACAGTAATCCAACTTTAGCTTCTGCAACTAGAAAAGAATTAGATGACGCAGTATTATATTATAATTTATATAAAATGGCGTTACAATGCGGTAATTTAGAATTAGCTGCATCATATAAAAGTAAAATATTAGTTTGCACAGATAAGTGTGGTTGCGATACCTCATCATGTTCTGAAACTACTCCTGCTGATTGTGATACTTCAGTCTCAGAAGTTATAAACCCATTTCAAGTAACTACTATTGCAGGTCCACAAGGCCCACAAGGTATTAAGGGTGGAAATGGTGCTCAAGGAGTACCAGGCACAGATGGTGCAGATGGTACGGATGGAACAAACGGAACAGATGGAACAAACGGATTAGACGGTGCTCCAGGAGCTGTAGGTGATCCTGGAGGCTACTCTAGTAGTTGGGTTTTTTCTACAACAACTTCAAGTGGACCATCTTCTACACAACTAAGGTTTAATTCTGCAACTTCTTCTTCTGTTTCTGAAATTTACGTATCAGACATAAATAGTGACAGTATAGATGTTAATGAATTTATTGAAAGTTTTAATAATGGTGGAGCTTATGGAAGGGTTAAAATTTTTAAATCAGATGACTCTACTAAGTTTTGGTTTGGAGAAGTTACTTCTGTAACAGATAACACAACTGATTTTACTTTAGCTGTATCATATATTGATAGCAACTCTTCATTTTCATTGTCAGATAATTTAACCTTATCTTTTACTGGTTCAGGACAAGACAATGTTATTTCATTGCACAATGATTTTGTTGCTCAAGGAAGCAGTAGTGCTGGTCTAGTCCCTGTAAAAACTTTTACTTTATTAAGAGATACTTTAAATAAAGTTGGAGATGGACTATTAATAAGAACATCTGCAACTAAATTAGCTGATCATGTTGGTTCTCTAAATATTAAATTAGGCACAGGTAATATAAGCCTCCCTGGTTCTTGGAGCTTTCCAGCTCTTAGTATTAATGCAATTATTAGGGTTGAAGTTTTTTATGAAAATAACCTTACATTCTATTATAGACTTAGAATTGATTATACTGATGCAGCAGGAGCTTCTACAGGGTCTTTAACTCTTTTTTCTTCTAAAGGGCTTTTTGCAGGCGAAGATTTTACTCAAAACTTAGCTATAGAAGTAAGAGTGTCTACTGATGGTGTTAGAACAACAAATATAGAAGACTTTCAGGTAACTAAAATACAATAATAGTAAATGATACCAATAGACACACTTAAACAATACGTTGATTATATATCAAATAAAGAGCAGTCGGGGAATAACTATTCTCCAAAGCAGTTTAATATGCTTGTGTCAAGGGCTGTTGATGATATTGAAAGGTGGCTTATAGGATTAGTTTCTGAATATAAGCCAATGCAACCACTTCCAAGTGTTGCTTACGATATTACTCAAAAAGTAAAAGATGATTTAAGGTTTTTAAAAAGCACAAAAGTTTTAAGTGTAGACAGTAATGGGTTTATGGATATACCAGTAGACTATGTTTATTTGACATCTATTGCTTATAGGCGTATCGAAAACAATGATGAAACAGGCACTCCTAATGTTGAGCCTATTTCGGTAGAAGTTATGTCAGATGATAATTGGACAGGAAGATTAAATAACGCTATTAAAAAACCAACTTACGAATTTCCAGCGTGTAACTTTTACGATAAAACAAAAGTTTTGTTTAGTCCTAAAGATTTAGGTTCGGTTACTTTTACTTATTTGAAAAAGATGGAAACTCCAGTATGGGGATATACTTTAGACATAAATGATAATCCTATATTTGACCCAAGCTCCAGTGTAGACATAGACTTGCCTGAAATACTATTAAATGATATTTCAAGAATTATTATAGGGTATATGGGGATAAACATAAGAGAAAATGATTTAATTCAGTATGCTGAGTTGGCAAAAACTAAAGGAATATAGATGTCATTAACAAAAGCAAAAATAGCAGCTTTAATAAGCGAAATTAAACATGGTGGTGATGCACCTTCTAAGCCTAAATTTCACTACACCATAATTTATGCTATGGCAGAAGTTGCTAGAAATCAAATTATAGATATTGCTTATAAAGAGATGCGAAAAGATGGAGCAAATAGTCTTCCTGGTGAGTTTTATAAAGCATACAAAAATGTTGAAGTAAAAGAAGATTGTGACACTGATAGAAAGTACGTTGATTTGCCTTCAAGAATAATAACCCTTCCTCATAATAAAGGGTTACTTTCTGTAAGTCCAATGAAGGAAGTTAGTAACACTTTTAATATTATGGACGCAGGTTCTGATTCTATATTTGCAGGTTTAGACGCTGATTCTTTTGCTGAACCTGAAGTATATATTGAGGACGAAAGGCTGTATGTTAGGGATATTCCAGTGGGAGTTACTAGTTTGCTTGTTAGGATGATCCCAGCTATTGACGATTTTAAGAGTGATGACATAATTCCAATTCCTGCTGTATTAGAAGCAGAATACATTACGATGATTTCAAAATTATTGGACGAAGAAAAAGAAACTCCACAAGACCATTATAACGATTCTAACGCTAATTAATTATGGGAAAAGAACATACATCAGGATATGTGTCATTAAACTATATAGTAAATTTAGTTTTAATGGATATAAATGAAAACACTTCCGTTAAAAGAAAGAAGGCTCTTCAGTATGCTATTCTAGGGCTTACAAGATTAAATTTATATACACTAGACTCTGTTAGGACAGCTTATTTAACTCAAAACGATAATTTCACCGTAGACGTACCTAACGATTATATAGATTACACAAAGGTTGGGGTAATTGTAGATGGACAATTAATAACACTTAGTTTAAATCCAGACATTCCTTTTCCAGATAAAAATAAATGTACTCCTGCAAGTCCTATGTCTAAAGACGAGAATGGTTTTAATCTTTTTGGTAGTGACTACTACTTCCCTGACTTTGGGTATTCTTATTTAGACTACTATAGAAACGGACAATATGTTGGAGAGCAATATGGTTTAGGAGGTGGTCTTGGCCTATTTGAATTTAGATATAACCCTGAAGATAGACAAATAGCGTTTACAGACAAGGCCAGTAATGGAGAAATCATATTAGAATATAAATCTTCAGGAATAAATAAAGATGGCTCATCTATAATTCCTAGAGAGGCTGTAGAGCCATTAAGAAGGTGGGTTCATTGGCAGTTGGATGAATATAATGATAAGATAGCTCAGTCAGCTAAAACTCGTAGAGAGCGATTATTTTTAGAAGCTGAGGCTGATTTAAGACATTTTAACTTTATCTTTACTATTGATGAGTACATGGACAATAAGTATTCTGTTTCTAAACAAACAATTAGTAGATAATGCAAAACGTAGAAAGAGAGGGCTTTGCTGGTTTAAATTCCGATGATGAGGACAGAGCAATGCCAAAAGGCGATTATAGAAGTGCTACCAATATAAGAAATGGTTCTAGCGATACAGGAAGCGTTGGGGCGATAGAAAACTTAAAAGGAAACTTACAAATTGAAGATAATCTTCCATCAGGAAATTATAAGACTGTAGGAGTTTATGAAGATGTTGTTGGGAATAGTGTTATATATTTTTTGTCTGAAAAAGTTTTAATACCTCCTCCTTCTGGATCACCTGCAAAAGAAGATACTGTAATTTGGTATGGTCTTATAATGCGTTTTTTTATAGACACAGAGGAAATTGTAACTATTTCAAGAAGCAGGTCATTTGAGTTTACTGAAGATAGTAATATACATTCCATAGACTTAGTTGATGATAAGCTTTATTGGACAGATGGAGAAACAGAACCAAAAAAGATAAACATTAACAAAGGGAATAATAGTTCTGTTCCTAGAAAAATAAATATATTCTTCCCTGATGCTTATGAGCTATATTGGGATACTAATGTTTATACAGGTTCTATAGAAATTACAGATGATTTTAATGATAGTGTTTTTACTGTATATATTCCAGAAATAGGTGGAGTTCCTACAACTTTAGATAGTTTTTCTAGTCAAGCAGCAGCAGCAATTAATGATCAAGTTGAGGGTGATAATACTATAGTTGCAAACGCTTGTGGTAGTTTTTTACAAATAGAGTTTTTAAATCCAGGAAATAGCGATATAGAGTTTTTGACAGGAGGGTTTGATTTTTTAGTAGTTCCAGATAATTTTTATAAAAGCATTAACACAGACGTTGTTAATCAAATTAAAGCATCTCCTGCTTGTCAGCCTAGCTTTGAGTTGTTTGCTAATACAGCAAGACTTTCTAATTACATTACTAAAAAGAACTTTCAGTTTGCTGTAAGGTATGTTTTCGATGATAATGAAAAAACAACACTTAGTCCTTATAGTCTCATTAGCTATCCTGAAGTTTCTTATGGCAATCCTAACGAAAACTTAAACGGAATAAGAATATTTTATACTGACGATAGGTTATTAGATGTATCTTCTAGGGCTGTTATAAAGCAAGTTGAATTGTGCTTTAGAGAGGGAAATGGAGGGAAATGGAAATTAATAGAATCTCTTACTGAAGCAGAAATTGGAGCTAAAGAGGTAGACCATTTTTTTGATTTTTATAATGACGAAGCATATACTTTTTTACCAGAGGCTGAGTCAAATATTAATTATCACGAAGTCCCTAAGAAATCAGATACTCAAGAATTTGTTGAAAACAGGCTTTATCATGGAGGAATAACTAGAGGTTTTGATCCAGTGTGTGTTGAGGCTGATATTAATATTGGTTATAATGACCCTATTGAAGTTCCAAACACATATTCAATTTCGGGTTCTATACTTATAAAAAATAAGTTTAAGTCATCTCCTTACGATCAGCAAGTTATATGGCAAGAAGAAGAGGATGGAGCTATTAAATTTGGAGGTGTTGATTCGGGGTCTAAATTAGATACAGATATAGATTACGACCAAGGAATACCTTTAGGAGGGTTTGTTGTTTATTTAGCAGGAACCGATTTTTATGATATTACTGATCAAGATGTTTTAGCTTCTGCTCCGTCTGTGGGGAATAAGGGCGTGTATAGAGCTTGGTCAGGTTCAGATAAGTCAGCTATGGAAACAGCTATAGGTACAGGCCCAATATATCAGAGGTTTGAAATTAAAAATGTGCCTCCAGGAAGGTATGTAATGAGAGTAGCTAGTCATAAAACAACATCGGATTCACTAGCAAATGGGAGCTATCAAAACACTAGTACAACTGTGTCTTATGATCCTAGAGTTTCACTTGTTTGGGGTACTGAAAAAATAGTTGAAGTAACAAGTGCAAATGTAATATATGATCCTGCTGTAGAGGGGTTTTCTGTAATAGATTTGTCAGATCCAGGATCAGGAACTTCTAGACCTCAAGTAGGGTATTTAACTGAAGATAACGATGCAGGAGATTTTAATCCATTTGGAGCTCCAATGGAGTTGTCAAGGGTTGGAATTTCAGATCCAACATCAGGATCTTTTGTTTCAGGTCCAATATTTAGCCTTATAACGAGTGTTTTAGTAAATGCATATACAGATCACAATGGGTTTTATTATGCAGCAAACACAGGAAATGGTATTGTAGGCACTAAAATGAGTGTAGATGGTTCTCAAACAAAATCATTGTCAAATTTTTTATCAATAAAAGCATTTTATGAAGATGGATCTTTTGTTAGTAACATATACGACACCTATCAAGGAAAAAAAATGAGTACTCTTTATTTACAAGGAAGTAATCCTAATTTAGATGTTTCTTCTAAAGTAAAAATAAAAGGTATTGTTAGGAACGATGCAGGCTTTGGGGCTGAAGGAGTTGTTATTGTGCCTAGATTTGCAAGGCCAACACAAACAGATTCAAACGGAAATTATAGTAAAGAACTTTACGGTGATACTCACTTATATGACACTTCTGTGTCTCCTCCTAATGCAGCTAGAAGAGATCCGTCTGTTTTAACGATTGGTTATCCTTTATGGGCTAATTTTGATGTTGATAATTCTGGATACCCTCTTATAGGAGTAGGAACAAATACAGGTTATTTCAATGTAAGCAATCCATTTGAGCTTAATGATAATGAGATAACTTCTTCTGAAGTGGGTGGTGGCTCAGGATTTAAAAGAGGCTATGACGGTAGATTTGGTATAATATATAGAGATAATGGAAGTAGGGTTTCACAGGTATTCACTGATGAAAGTTTACAAACTCATGTTAATTTTTATACAGAAAGAAATGAGTATGGAGTGCAAGAAAACTATGGTAAACCATCTTTAGAATGGTCTATAGCACATAAAGCTCCTGAGTGGGCTACAAACTATCAATGGGTAAGAACTAAAAACGAATCTGCATTAGACTTTTTTCAATTTATCATTTCTGATGTAACTTTTTATGACGAGGATAATAATGTAACAGGGGTTTTTGCTAGTGCTGTTAAAGTCGTAATGAACTTAGCTAATATCACTCAATATGGGGATCAAAACCCAGGTACAACAGTATCTATGCCTGCGTCAATAGACTTAGATTGGAGGATTAGATTTATAAACACTGCTGGTGGAAGTTATTATGACTTTTTTGACGAGGCCTTGGTTGAGGCAGGCCCGACAACACTTGCTATTGCAAAAAACTCAGAAATAGAGCCTTTAGCAGGAGGGCTTATTGAGGTTTATCGTCCACAAAGACTTTCTGAAACCAAGCTTTATTACGAATTTGGCCAGTGTTATGAGGTTATAAATGGCTTTCACCAAGGGCCTGCTAAAAACCAGTCTGAATGGAAGTTTACAGATAATCAGTTTAACACAGGAAACTTGTCTTTTATAGGTAGTGGTTCTCATGATTTTGTGGTTGGTCAAATTGTAGATGTTTATCAAGACTACCCATATACAAATGGAACTTATAATGGAAAAGCTACAATAATAGAAATACCTACATCTAACTCAATAGTATTAGATAAGGCATTTGGAGCTGCTTCTGGTCCTGAAGGAGGCGTTGTTATAGGAAGAGCTAGTGGAGTGTTTGAGAGGGGTGATTCTTATTACAGAACAAGAGTCATGACATATAATAATCTTGTAGATAGGGTAACAAAAGCTATTGAAGATCCTAATATATCAGATTTTTATGATAGTGAGCATACAGACATAGGCAGGTTACACATAGAGGCTCCGTTAGAAAAAGAAGAGAAAGAAGAGTCTCTTATAGTTTTTAGTGACTTTTTAGATGAAGCGTCAAACATTAATAAGCTAAATGACTTTATAGGGGTAAACAATGAGTTGCTACCTATTGAGTATGGAGCTATAAGAAAGCTAATTAAAGCAAATAATGTTTTATTATCTATATGTGAACTTAGAACAGTTTCTTTATATATAAACGAGGCTGTAATTACATCTGCATCTGGTGATGACACTTTAGTAGCTACAGAAAGGGTTATTGGAAATGTTCGGGCTATGCAAGATCATTATGGAACTATTAACCCTGAGAGCGTTTATGAAAGGGAAGGAACTGTTGTTTTTTGGGACGGACTAAAAGGTGCGGTGGTTCAAGTGTCTAGCAATGGCTTATTTCCTATATCATCATTTAAAATGGTTAAACACTTTAATGATATATCTAAAGCATTTCTAAAGTCAGGTAAGGACATGAGAGTATATGGAGTACACGACCAATACTTCAAGGATAATTTATTAGTTTTTGAAGGAGTTACTGGTTTTGTTGATCCTCAAACTGTAGTATATTCAAATCAAATAAAAAGATGGACTAGTTTTAGAGATTATGTTCCAGAAAGAGTTGCAAGTACTTCTATGAAGCTTATAACATTTAATGACGGAAAGTTATACGTTCATAATTCTAATCCTATTCACAATAACTTCTATGGTACTCAGTACACATCTAAGATACAAACTGTTTCTAATGAAAATGCTAAAAACATTAAAGTATTTAGAGCTATGTCTTATGAGTCTAATCTACCTTGGTCAGCTCCTTTAATCACTGTACCTGCTAATAGTCAGTATAAATTAGGTATGCAAAGTAGATTAAAAGCAGGTAAGTTTATTAATAAAGAAGGTATATATTATTCGGAGTTTTTAAAAGATTTAAATTCTCCTGGATTTGCTACTGCTACAGAAGCTTTGATTGACGGTAGAGATTTGAGAGGAAAGGTTCTTGAAATGGTTTTAGAGTCTGATAATACCGAACATACAGTATTATTTTCTTTAAATGTTAAATCTACTCCTAGCGAAATGTCGAATAGGTGATAAAAAATTAATATATTTACAAGATATATGAGTCTTAAGGATATAAATAAAAGTCTTGAGAGCTACAGTAGTGATGCTAGAGCTTCTATAGTTGGATTTGAAGAAGCGTTAAAAGGAGTAAAAAGTTCTTTTTCAGGCGATTCAAAAGTTTGTCCCCTAGTACATAGGTTTTCAGACCAAATGTATGTAAGAGAAATAACTATACCTGCTGACACTGTTTTAGTTGGAAAGATTCATAAACATGACCACCCTAATTTTTTAATGAAAGGTAGGGTTAGAGTTGTTACTGAAGGAGCAGGTGAAGAAATGTTAGAAGGCCCTATGTCAATAATATCTCCTCCAGGCACAAAAAGAGTGTTATATGCAGAGACTGAACTAGTATGGGTTACTGTTCATCATAATCCATCTAATACTCAGGATTTAGAAGAATTAGAAGACTTGGTTATAGCAGACTCTTTTGAGGACTACGAGAAGTTCAAGAAGAAGGATAATCGAATTATAAATAAATTTAAAAGATTAATAATTAAAAAATTAAGCATATGAGTTGGGTATCAGTAGGCATAGCAGGAGCTTCCGCTATTACAAGTGGAGTTATTGCGGCAAAACAAAAAAAGGCAGCTAAAGGAATTAAGGTTGGTAAAGAAACTGTGTCCGATGAGGAAAAGAAAGCCTTAGAAATGCAAAAAGCAAAGGCAGCTCAAGGTTTTGCAGGAAAGGCTCAAGCATTAGAATTAGGTGGTGCAGCTAGAGCAAATGCACTAGGTCAAGCTGGTGCTGGAGGTAGAAACGCAATGCTTGGAGAGGCAATGAAGCAAGGCTCAACCGAAGCTCTTAAATTATCTGCACTAGACGCAGAAGCTAAAGAGGCTAATCAAGAGTCTTATATGTCTGGACTAAGAGGAATGGGAGATAAAAAAGAAGCTATTCAAAGAAGTGAAATAGATAAAGCTTCAGCAGCTAAAGCAGCGTTGTTAGCATCTTCTCAACAAAACCTGTCTAACGCTATGTCAGCAGCAGCAGGAGCAGCTTCTACAGCAGGGACAGACGCTTCAACTACTACAAGTGGTGGAGCTGTTAGTGATGCAGGACTAAAAACAGCAGCAGAGGTTTCTGTAATGACTCCAGAACAACAGGCTGCATATAAATCAAAGTACGGAGAGAAATATAAATAATAATGGCAGAACAAAGCACAACAGGATCAGCCCTATATAATGTAGGCACAGGAGTTATCGGTGATTTTTCAGTTGAGGCTAGGAAAAATGCTATGGACAGAATTAAGGCTGAAGGAGTAGAACGTAGGCGTAAGCAACAGGAAACCGAGAAAAAGTCTGAACTAGCTTTTGAAAGATTAAAAGAACTTAAAACAGGAGGCCCTAGAGCTTATGGTGATTATCTTCAACAAAAAAGAGATGGTATTTCTAATTGGTTAACAGAAGGGTTCCAAAAGTCTGATGGTAATTTTTTTTCAGGTCCTGAAGGAAGAAAGAACCGAGTTGAATTTAATAATAAGATTGCTGATTTTAATAACAGTGTAGCTTACACAACGCAAACACAAGCAGATTTAGAAAAGCAGCAGGCATTATTAGCTCAAAATCCTGATTCATATACTGAAGAAAGTATAAAGGCTAACGAAGATTATATGTCTTTAAATTTAGAAGATCAACTTAGGACAGAAGTTCCAAAACTACAACTAAAAGTAGACCCTGTAGATTGGGAGCAAAATTTAGTTTATTCTCTTCCTAATAATATGTTTAATGAGAAAGACCCTAGCTCAAGTGGATCAAATAGATGGAAATTAAATGAAGAAAAGTTAAACACGTATGTTGACAACGCTGTTTCAGTTGCTTTTTCTGGAGTTGAGGGTGCAGGAACTCCTTCTACAGAAGGGTTTGGAAAGCAAATGAAAATCAGATTTGATGAAGATCCTTTATCAAGAACATTGGACAGGGTTACTGTTGTTGATGATTCAACTGGAGATACAGCCTATACATTAGCATTAAAAAAATATGCTAAAGATAAATTGTCGGAAACCATAAAACTAACACAGTCTACAGGTAAAATATCAGCAGCTACACCTACAAAAGTTACAGAAGAAGAAACTGGAGTAGCTCCTACTAGAGGTGCTGGTGGAGTTCAGACATTCGCAACTTATAAAGAGGGTGGCGAAACTAAGCAAGATGCAGACCTTAACTATACAGAATCAGCAAATGTTAATTTTGATTCTGGAGATAATGCCCTTAGAGAATTTGATGCTCCAGTTACATTTACAACAACTGGAGAAATTGAAAAAAGAAGAGTCAACACAACTCTTCCAAAAGAAGGTGGTTTTGTTATGTATAATATTCCAATAACAGACTTTTCTGAAAAGAAGCAAAGACTAATGAAGGAGGCTGGAATAACTGGACCAACAGTAGATGTGTTAAGAATTTCGGAGACACAAAAAGAGGTTTTAAATGAAAACAAAGAAATAATTAAACCTGCTGGGAAAAAGTCAACTTTAATACCTATAACTCCATCAGTTAGAAATTCTCTAAAAGCGACATCAAGTAGGTTTAACGAATTAGAATCAGGAAGTGCAGGATTTGATCCTAACGCTTACTAATAAATACTGAATAATGAACGAGGAATATCTAAAAGGTTTACATGGCAGCTTAGGAATAAAAGATGATTATTCTGTTTGGGTTGAGAAGGTAAAGGGTAATGATAAGTATTTAAAAGGACTTCATGGAAGCATAGGAGTAAAGGATGATTATGATACATGGAAAAGTGCTGTTTGGGGTGATGTAAAAAAAAAAGAGGAAACTGTATCTCCAGAGCCTACTCAAGTATCTCCAGAGCCTGTTCAAGAGCCTGCTCAAATTTCTACGGAATCTGTTCAGGAACCCATAAAATCACCATTAATATCGTCAGAAAGCAAGGACGATGATTTAGTAGGCCCTACAAGAACTGAGGAGCAAGCTAAAATGGGTGGTCCAAAATTTATGGACAGAAAAGCACTTTCTGCTAATTTACAGGAAGAATATATCCCAACTACATCTCAGAACGAAACCCTTTATAAGCCTGATTTACCTTTGGAAGATGTTGAATTAAAAGTTAGCAAACAAGATGCTGATGTAGCTAAAAAAATATTTGACAAGACAGTTGATAGATATGCAGACCCTAAAGGACCAGTTGAAGAGATAGGAGGGTATGCTTATGAACAAGAAATGAAAAACAGACTTTCAATGTCTGAAAATGTTCAAGATCCTAAAAGACAAGCAGTCATAATTAATGAATTATCAAAACTGCATGAACAAGCTATAAACAAGAATTTAAGAAACGCTAGAGAAGTTTCCCAAAAGAAGAAAGAAAATAATCTCGTTAAAGACTTCGGTAAAGAATCATTAAATGAGCTTAAGTCCAATGCTTATAAAAAATTATGGGGTAAAGAAACTTTTGATATTAAAGACACTAAGGATAGAAGTCTTGATGATATGGTTGACAGACAACTTAGAAATGGAGAGTATGAACGTATGGGTAGTGCTTTAGACTCTCCAAGAGATATGCCAAATATTGATGCAGACGAATATCTTCGTTTACATGAAAAAAGTGAATTAGATGGTCTTAAGTATCTTTATGAAAAAGGATCTATTAGTATTAAAAACCCTTTAAAACAAGAAGAGTATCAAGGCTATGTTTCAGGATTAATGAGTTCTGAGTCTAAGGAATATGCCTATAATGAAGATATGAAGGCTATTAAAGCTGAAGAAAGAATGCTGTCCGATTCTGAAGAGTCATCAGGAGCATTTGGTGGCGAGAGTTTTGATGCTCAGGCTTCTAGAAGAAAGAAAGCGGTTGATAGACTTAATTCTAGTTTTGATTTTACATTTGAAGATCGTTTCATGACTACTCATGAGCTTAAAATATCTAAATGGGTTAATGAGCTTGAGGTTTTAAAGAAAAAGGCTAACTCAAAAGATATAAGTGAGGATGAAAAATCTAGATTAGAAAAAGAAATAGCAGTAGTATCTAAAAGAATTAAGGGTGCTAGAGACAACGGAGCAGACCTTCTTTTTGACCCTGCAACAGGAGAGCAAATACACGAAAGTGATGCTTCTGAAGAGGTTAAAAATTTACATAAAGAAATAGATGAAAGAGCTATAAAGTTAACAGGCAACACAAGAACTGATTTGCAAAATATGAGGAGAGACTTATATTGGAGGTTTCAGTATTTAGACTCAAAAGTAAATAATAATATCGAAGAGGTTGCTGAAGATGCTCCTTGGTTTGGCTTGAGATGGTCCGAAAGAGAAGATCTTGAATATGCGAATGCATTACCTTTATATGGAGGTTCTCCTTTGTTGGATGAATATAGAGACACTTATCAAGACATGATAGCTGTTAATAGAGCCTTAATGCTTAATGAAGATCCTGGAACAATAGAAAGGGGCTTGTGGTCTACTTTTGCGGAATCATTGGCTGAGGCTGTAGGTTCTGGCGGTGGTAGGGTTTCTACAGAAGAAGATATTATAGAGGCTTTTGGTTCTGCAATGAATGAATATGGAGTTGAGCTTTCGCAGGCACAAAGAGATAGAATACAAGATTCTTTTGGAGAAGAGGTAGTTAAAGGAATAGCTTCTACAATTCCAGAATTAGGTAAGTTTATTGCTATATCTTTAGCTACAGAAGGATTAGGTATTGGAAAAGCTATAGAAAGTTCTTTTTCAGCAATGAAATTAGCAACTAATTCTAAGACAGCTAAGGCTTTGTTAACTTTCTTAGAGCCAACACTAAAGATGGAGGCTCAATTTCAACTAGCAGGACAAGATGCAGGTACAGGTGCTGGTGAGGCTATAGGTCAAATGAGTTATGATGCTTTAGGAATAGATAAGCTTTTAAATACATTACCGTTTACTAAGAAATGGAAAGCAATAGTAAATACTGCTTTAAAAACAAGTGCTGGTGCTGGAGGTGAAGCTTTTCAAGAGTACACAGGAGAAATGCTTAATAGGTTGTTTGAAGGTGAGGAATTTGGGGATGCCCTCTTAAACACAATCGGTGATGACCCAGCTAGAAAAGCACTTTTAACCTACCTAATATCATCTACAATGAGTTTAGGAACAATGGGTTCTAACTACAAGAAGTCTATGCAAATAATGGAGGACAATGTACTTAATCAAGTATCTTCAGACCCTGAAATTGTTGCAGCTCAAAAGAAAATAGTTGAAGATAGAGGAAAGGAATTAAAAGATGCTAGAAGTAAAGTAGAAGAAGGTTCAAGTGAATTAGATAAGATAAACAAGCAAATACAAGAGCTTGAAGGGATTAAAGGAAAGCTTTATGGTGATTTCTCAGGAGGAGCCAAAGAAGAGGGTGATGTAGTAAATATAAAAGAAACAGAAGGGGAGTCATCAAACTACACTGTAGATGGTAAGGTCCGTTCAGATAAACAAGTAATAGAAAATTTAAGTGACCCAGAGTTCGTAGAGAAGGTAAAGTCAGGTAAAACAAACCTAGACATCCAAAACCCTTCTCCTGAAGTTAAAACAGCTTTAGAAGGATCGGGATTATTAGAAACAAAACAAGATGTTAAGAAAGAAATTACACCTGAAACGAAGGTGGATGAGACACCTATTGAAGGTGAGCAGCAAGTTACAGAGGATGTAGTAGAAGAAGTAACTCCAGAAAGAGTAGTTAAAGAAAAGAAAGAAGTATCTATAAAGCCTGTTGATTTTGAAGATTTTATTGAAGACGAAGATGGTGTAGAGCCTTTTGAAGCTACTGAGAAAGCGGAAAACATAGCTAAAGACACTGGGGTTGGCATATTAAGAGGTAAAGAAATTAAAAGCGTAGCTACTGATTCAGAAGGAGAAGTTGTGGGTGGTTTATGGACTGAGGTAGATGGAGATAGTTTTTCTTTCGATGTTGCTATTGACGAGAAGTCACAAGGGCAAGGGGTTGGAGAGAAGCTTGTAAACGAAGCTTTTCAAGAGTTTGAGATTCAAGCAGATATGATGGCTGATATGGATCAAGAACTCAAGTACAATATAGAGGTAACTAACCCTTCGATGGAGAAGCTGTTGTCCAAGTATGGATTTGTTGTTGACGAAAGAATAGGAGGCACAACAAAGATGTCTCACCCTACTAACAACCCTAAATTAGAAACTAAAACAAAACAAGATGAACAAACCAGAAGTACTGACGGTACTGTACTCGACAAAAAAGAGTCACAGCAGTCAGCCGAAACAAAAAAGCCAAAATTCCAAAAGTCCAAAGAAACGCAAGAAGACTTACAGCAAGGGAAAGATGAAGCAAGGTTACTAAAAGAAGGTAAGACAACTACTACTAAGCCTGTAAAGATATTTAAAGGTTTAGGTGGTAAAAAGGATTTATCAGGAGCTAGAATAAATGCTCATGAAGGAGCAGAAGGTGTTTTTTCCTCTATAGATGAATCTGAGGCTGCTGACTATGGCAGAGAAGAAGGTGTTTCTGAGTCTGTTCTTCCTGAAGGAACTACAATGGAAGTAGTTGAGGTTGACGGAACAGGAATGACTACTAGTCAATACAGAAAGGCTGAAGTTGAAGCTATAAATAATTCTGATGCTCAAGTTGTCAAGTTAGTGACAGTAGACGGGGTGATGAAGAAAGGAGCTAGAAAGCAAGAGCAATATGTCATTAAAGACCCTAAATTAATAGAAGATGTCAAAAAAACAAAAGAGCAAGTTCCTAGTGATAGGATTGACGGGGAAACCACTGAAGGGACCTCAACTGACCAAGAAACAGGCAGTAAAAAAACTGGTAAAGAAAGGTTAAAAGCAGCAGTTAAAGAGTATAGTGAACGTCAAAAAAAGCAGACTGAAGATTTTCGTGCTAAGGCTGAAGCTAAACCTAAAGCCCCAAGAGATGCTAGGAAGGTATTTAAAAAGCAAAATGCAGGAGAAGTAGATAACCTAACAAAAAAGGCTAAGACAGAAGGAAGAAAGAAAGCACTTGGGACGATTAAAAATATCATAAAAGCACTTGGCTCCATAAACCCTGATTTAGAAGTAGTAGTTCATGAGACTGAACAATCTTACTTAGAAGATATGGGAAAAGCAGCTAAAGGAACTAGCGGTGTTTTAGCTACAGACGGTAAGATACATTTAAACTTACCTAGAGTTAAGGATAACACAACCCTTCATGAAGCTGCTCACGTAGTTATGGCTGCTCACATGAAAGCTAATCCAGAGGCTATAACAGAGTTTAAAGGTCAGCTTGAAGGTATATTACCAAAAAGTGATGTTGATTCTCTAACTGACTTTGCTAATGAGTATGAGTCAGACGGACAGCAAGAGGTTAACGAAGAGTTTGTAATAGAAGCATTATCAAGAATAGCTAATGGAAGTATAGTTCTTACTAAAACTAGATTAGATAAGTTAAAAGCTTTGTTAAGAAATTTAGCTAAGAAATTAGGAATGACTCCTAGTCAAATAAAGCTTACAGGAAAAGAAGATGTTGTTAGATTTTCTGAGAAGTTAACAGAAGCGTTTTCTGAGGGTAGAGAGATAACTACAGAAGCTTACAAAGTAGAAGGTAATAAGGTTAAGTTCCAAAAAACAAAAAAGGAAAGTAAGTTATTTCGGGAGCCTAATAAAGATGTTATAAAAGTTTCAGAAAAATACAAGAAGGATAATAATATAGATACTCCTGCTGCTGAAAAAATATATGAGTTAGATTTAGATAATTCAAAAGACATTGCAGATGAATACGAAAATTTAACTGATGCTCCTAACGACCCAAAAGTTAAAAAAGCTTATACTGCACTTGCCAATGAAGTCACTAGTCAATTTAATGCTTTAACAGATGCTGGTTTTGAAGTAGAAGTTTACGAAGGAAAAGGAGAGCCTTATGCTAATAGTCAAGAAATGCTTGACGATTTAAGAAAAAACAAGAGGCTACTTATATTATCTACCGAAAGCGATTTTGGAGATGGGGATTTTATTTCAAAAGAGAACCCAATGCTTCAGGATAGCGGTCTTAAAGATGTTAATGGAAAGCCATTACTTGTTAATGATTTGTTTAGATTTGTTCATGATGTGTTTGGTCATGGAGAACAAGGAACTTCCTTTGGAGCTATAGGAGAAGAAAATGCATGGAATGTACATTCTAAGTTATTTAGCGATGATGCTAGGAGAGCATTAACAACAGAAACTAGAGGGCAAAATTCTTGGGTTAACTTTGGTCCTCACATGAGAAACCCTGATGGCTCTATAAAGAAGAAAGGAGATCCTGGTTATTTACCTGCTTCAAAAAGACCTTTTGCCAAACAGAAGAATGGATTGCTTCCTGATTCTGTAGTTTTTCCAGAAAGAGTTAAAGCAGAAAAGAAAGCACAGCCTAAGAAGAAAGAAGTTGACGCTACAGAAGTATCTCCAGAACTAAAAAAGGTTTACGAAGATATTGATAGAATACTAGGTAGAAAACCAGGGACAACTAAGACAGCTAGTAAAAGATCTCTTAACGTAAATATTAATAAACTTAAGAGAAAAGCGGAGGCTATAAAGAAACAAGCAGAAGCTGACAAAAAATCTTTAGAGCATGTAGTGGAAGAGTTGGGAAGGCCAATATCCATTGCAGAGGCTCAAGCATTGCTTAGTGCAGGAATGACACCTAAGAAGAGTATTCCTCAGTTAATAGAAGAAAAGAAAGCTAACATAAGAAGACTTGCAGGACAGCTAGGTTCAACTACAAATATGGGTGTTGGTCCAAATGCATTTAAAATGATAGGAGAGCTTATTGGTTTGGCTAAATTAAAGATAATACAGGGAGCTTCTACCTTTAAAGATTTTTTAAAATCTATTCCATTTCCGTTTTCTAAAACATTAAGAAAGATTTATAATGGTGCTCGTTTAGGTCTAAACAGTAACTACAAACCTAAAAAAACTTATGGAGTTAAAAACCTTGACACAAGACAAGCACAAGAAGAGTATTTAAAATATAAAACTAAGATGAAGCCTGTGACTTCTGTTGATAATCTACTTAGTCAGTTAGATGAGATGATTCTTAATATTCAAATAAGAATAGATACTACTCTTGATGCTTATGAAAAAAGACAGCTAGAAAAGGCTAAAGAAGAACTTGTAAAAGAATATAATGATGTTCGTTTACAAAGATATAAAAAGGGAGTTAGTGATGCTGATGTATTAGCTGGATTACAAATAAAATTAGATGATAAGCTTGAGGCTGTTACTGAAGATTCTAGAACATCTCTAGAATACGAGAGCATGAATTTTTGGGAAAGAGTTATTAAAGCAGGTATAGTGGATTCTCAATACGCACAAAAAAGAGTTCAGAAACTAATAAAGGATCAGACAGGAGAGGGTGTTCCTGCTTCTAAAGACCCCTATATTTTAAATGACCTTCAAAGAGGTAAGGTTCAAAGAAAGATAGAGAAGATAATGAATTATGTTACTGGAGAAAGATTCGGTCATATATCTTTAAGTGCTGTTGGAATTGCTAAAAAATCAACTAAGAAAGACTCATTAATAGGGAGGATGAAGTCTAAAGATATTAGTAGAAATGAGCTTGGAAGATTTATGTTGTTTAGACATGTTAAGGAGAGAAATAAAAGAATGGAGACTCTTAGAAAAGAGGCTAGAAGTGAGGCTTTTGAGGCTGCTAAAGAAGCTAATGTAAAACTTATTTCTCGGTTAAAAACTTCAGGCCTATCTGCAAAAGAATTAAAGAAAGAATTAAAGAAAGCTGCACAAGAACTTAAAAATAAAGAAATTAAAATAGAGAAAGAATTACCTATTTTAGAAAAAGGTGATTATTGTGGTGTTACTAATGAAAAAGCTCAAGAATATTTAGATAGCATTGACCCTGTTAAAAAAGAAAACATGACAGAGTTTGCTAAAGAGTACAAGGAAAATGTTTTAGACAAAACAGTTGACATATATTTAGAAGCAGGGTTAATAAATAAAGAAAATGCTGATGCTCTAAAAAATGGAACAGATTCAAAAACAGGAGATAAATTTGATTTTTATGTTCCAATGAAGGTTAACGGTGATATTATAAATGATATTATAGAAGCAAGTGGGGTAACTTCAGAGAGCAGTAAGAGAAATACAGATGGACTTAGATCTTTGCAGGCAGCTTCTAAAAGTAATAAATTTAAAGCTTTTGATAGGATTAATCCATTTGACCAAGGACTATACGACATGCAATATGCTGTCGTTAAAGCAGAGCAAAATGAAACAAGAAAAGCTCTACTTGATATGGTTCAAAAGAATAGAAACGAAGATCTTTGGGAAGTCTATAGAGAGTATCCTCCAGAATATACACTTAAAACAGGAGATATACCAAGAGTTCCTTTCGGAAAGGTAGATCCTTCTAGTTTAATAAGAGTTAAAAAAGATGGTAAAACATTTTTAATAAACATAAAAGCAGATGAGCTTAGAGATTCATGGATTGATGACTCTAGTAAAAGTGGAGCTTTAAGGGCAGCAGCTTCTATATATAAAGTTTTGAATAAGGTCAGCTCTAAATACATGAACTTTAAAAGATCAATATTAACAACGCTTAATCCTTCTTTTGCTGTTCCTAATTTAATTAGAGATGTTCAAGATGCCTTATTTAATATTAAAGGTTTGGAAGGGCTTAATCTAGATGACTCTATTTTTGAGAGGTTGACTTTAGATAAGGTTCAGAAAAAATTTTTAAAGAATGTTCCAAGAGCCATGAGAGGGTTTGCTCAAAACAAACAAGGTAAAAAAGATAGAGAATGGGCTAAGATTTATCAAGAGATGGTTGATTACGGTGGTGAAATAAGTTGGATGCACTTAGGAGATGTGTCTGAAACTATAAATGATATAAATGAGCGAATAAATAAGGGGTGGTGGTCTAAAACAAAAAGAGTAAGTGGTGCTACTTCAATATTAGACGGTATAGAATTGTTTAACTCTACTCTAGAGCAAGGAACTAGAGTTTCGATATATAAGACTGTATCAGATTTAAAGATAATGAATATTAAGAAAGGAGTTAAAAAATGGAAAAACTTATCGGAGCAAGAGTTAGAAAATATTTCAGAAGCAGAGGTGAAGAAAATAGCTCCAGAAGCTTTTAATGATGCAAAAACAGAAGCAGCGTCAGCAGCTAAAAACGTAACTATAAACTTTAATAGAAAAGGTCACTTAGGAGGTGTAATTAACTCAGTATGGATGTTCTCTAATGCTGGTTTTCAAGGAGCGTCAACAGGCTTAAACACTTTAACAACAAAGAGAGGGAGAAGGTTTGCAAGCAAAACATTGCTTTTTGGAGCAGCCTATCAAGCATTTTTGAATTATATGACTGATGATGAAGAATGGAAAAAAATAGAGTCAAGATACGATTTAGAAAATAATTTTGTACTCCCTATTGATTTGTCAACAGGAGAGTGTATTACTATTCCTAAGTCATATGGTCCAATGCGAGCACTTATAAATATTGGAGGGTATCTATTTGATTCTGGAGTTAAGACCTATGACGGAAAATTTGGGGCTGGTGTTTCAGAACTTATATTTAGAACTGCAAATGAAGCCCATAAAATAATGGACCCTATATCAGGAAGCAATGACAATGTTTTGTCTTCTTTTACTCCAGAAGTAGTTAAACCTATTATAGAAAATTGGACTAACAGAAACTACCGAAATAAGAGAATAGTTCCTAATAGGTATCATAAACCTGATGGATCTGTAGGGTATTTAAATGAGAGTCAAGAAATGGATAAACCTGATAGACTTAAGTATTACGATGATATTGCACCAGCATTTATAACTATGGCTGGATACGCTGATGACATGGGACTTGACTTCTCTCCTGAAGAACTAGAGCATTTATTTGAAGGATATGTATATGCAGGAGTGGTAAGGGATTTGGGTGATATGTCTATAGATATTTATTCTGGTGAATTTGAAACGAGCAACTTAGGAATTATAAAAAGGTTTTATAAAAACCCACTGAGGAGCAGAGAACGTGGAGAAAAAGAGCTAAGGTTGATGAGCTTACTATTTTATCTAATGATGAAATTTTTGATGAGAAGCAAATGTCTCTACTTAGAAGCTTGCTAGATGACCTGTACCCTGTAGGTGTCTATGGAGGAAAGAAAGGAAGGAGAAATCTTCAAGCTTGGAGAAGAGAGTGGAGGTCAATACAAGAAAATCAAGAAAGATTAAAAAAGGAACAAAAACAGTAATAATGTCAAGAGATGTAAAAAAAATGTTATATTTGACAAAACACAATAATCATGGCAGGAAAAAATAAAAATATAGCACCAATAACATCTCTAAAGACTATTCCAGAGAGCGTTTCAAAACCAGGAACAATAACTTCTGTGGGAACCGTTGTAACAGGAACTTCAACAGACTTTAAATCTATACATCCAGGGTTTTGGATATATGACGCAGCACAGGCTGAGGTTAGGAGAGTTGAGTCTGTTAGTTATTCGCAACAAGTTCTTTCTATAGATGAGCCTTTTAGTGCAGACCTTTCGGCTGTTGCTTTGGTTGTTATTCCTACTCCTGAAATAACTTCATTGTCTTTATTTATTAAACCTGGACTTAGTGATGGTCTTGTGGATGGAAACACTTTGCCAGCAGGACTTAAGATGTTTGTTGGTTCTGATGATGGTCCAAAAGGGGTAAGCATGCCTATAGATCCATTAGTTGTAGACGGTACAGGTACATCAATAACTGTTTTTGAAGTTAAGTAAGAATGTCTAAAAAGCTAGTTATATTACTAGATGCTGGTCATGGTGGCATTATAGATGGAGAGTATCAGACATCGGGAAAGCGTTCTCCAAAGTGGGACGATGGTTCTCAGTATTTTGAAGGAAAGGGTAATCGTCAAATAAGAGAAATACTTTATTTATTACTTGTTGAAGCTGGCTATAAGGTTCATAAAATAGCAGACAGTCAAGAGGATATTCCTTTATCTGAAAGAGTTAAAGAGGCTAATTCTTATGCTAGTTTTTATGGAGCTTCTAATTGTTTATATATTTCAATACACTCAAACGGTTTTAGCAAAGAGTCTGCTCATGGTTGGTCTGTTTATACTTCTGTAGGCGAGACTAAAAGTGACATGTACGCAACAAAGCTTTACGAAGAAGCAGAAAAAATGTGGCCTGGAGAAAACTTTAGAAAAAGCACTAGTGACGGTGATCCAGATAAGGAAAGTAATTTTTATGTTCTTAGAAAAACTTCTTGTCCTGCTATACTTTCTGAAAACTTTTTTCATACAAACGAAAGAGAGTGTAAAAGATTTTTATTGTCTGAGCAAGGTAGGATAGAGATTGCAGAAGTACATTTTAATATGATTAATAATTTATAAATAAAAGAGCATGGAAAGATTATTTAAAACAGGTATAGTGACAACAATGATGGGCTTAACAGTGTTAAGTGTAGCTGTTGTACTTTATGTAAGTAAAGGTCACACAGAAACAGAAGCAGGAGCAGTAGCAGCTTTAGGGGTGTTGTTGTTAAGGTCTAAAGACTCTTTAATCGGCTTGAATAAAAAATGAGGTTAATAATACTTTGTCTTTTATTTATTAGTTGTAATCCTCAAAACAGACTTAATCGAAAAGTAAAGAGGGCTGAAAACTATGCTTACAAGCATGGATTAGTTATTCAAGATACTGTTAAAGTTATAGACACTGTTGTTGTTGAAAGTTACATACACGACACTACTTCTACTATTATAAAGCAAGATTCTGTTACGGTAATTAGTAATGAAAAAGTTTATCTTCGCTATTATTATGACACTTTAAGGCAGGAGATTTATCATGAGATTGAATGTAAGGGGGACACTTTAATTAGAGAGGTGTTAGTTCCAGTTGATAAAGTTAAGGTTGTTGAAGGGGATAACAGATTTATAATCATAGTTATAGTATTATTATCAGCTTTAATTTTAATTATTTTAAGAAGAAATTATACTTCTTAGTTTTATTTATATTAAAATATCGTGGTATATTTTTATTAGTATCTCATATTAATTTGTAAATTAGCAGAATATCATGGCAGGCAAGACGCAAACATACTACAACGAAAACAAAGATAAAGCTGCGGATAAGCTTAGGTACGATTTACGGTATCAAAAATCAGGGTATGGAAGACAGTCAAATATTCTGAGAAAGAGAGCAAGGAGAAAGAAGGAAAAAAATGGGCCAGTAAACGGTGATGTTGAACACATTATCCCACTTAGCAAGGGTGGAAGTAACTCAGATAGTAACTTAACGGTGATGGACCCTTCTAAAAATAGAGGTAAAGACAGGCCAACTAAAAACAAATCTAAAGCAACAGCAAAAATACTAACAACATAAGCAATTTAAAATGGCAAAATTATTTCAAGTAACAGAGTTGAAGATAGACTCAACAACACATTTAGAGTCAAAAGAAAAGTTGTTTAGTGCAAATTATGTGCAAGAAGTTGTAGCGTCAGGAACGGGGTCTATCATAACATTAGGAGATAACAATAATCCTTCTAGGTTTACCGAGAGAGTGGTGGCTGAGAATCCAGCATCGGTGTTAGTAGCAATGGATGGTGCTCAAGGATCAGTGAAGGCATTATCTTTGCTTGTCTTGAATGATGGAGGTGGTGATAATGATAGTGTTACAAAACTTTTCCCCGTTAATTATATTCTAGAGGTTGAGGTAGATCCGTCAAACGCTTTAAATAGTATAGTGACTTTAAAGGAGAGGAGTTTTGGTAACGGAAAAAGATATACTGTACAGGAAACTTTATCTAATATTTTAGCCTCCTCAAATGCTGTTTCAGGGGGAGTGTCGAAAGCCTTTCACACGCTAACGGAATTTGGTCCGGCTTTAGTTTATCAATGGGATTATTCACTTGGATATAACGCACAAATCACAATGGTTTCCAATAGATCGTTGGCCGAACCAACAAATGTAAGTGACGGTGATTATGGAACTTTGGTAATAACGCAAGATGCAACCGGTGGTTGGACTTTAGGCCTTCCGGCTTCATTTAAAGTTGTTAATGGTGGAGGCGGTGCAATAACACTTTCAACCGCACCAAATTCAGTTGATTCAATTTCATGGGTTAAAAAAGGTAGTGATTTTCTTGTAACTTTAGGACTAAATTTTAGTTAATGAGTAGTCCGATTATAACATATCGTTCAAATATGGGTGTTCAAACAACACCCCCTTTCCTTAATACCTATTCAATAGATTTTGATGGAGTGGATGATTATGTAAGTTTAGGAACTATAAGCGCATTGAATGGCGGCATATCTGCATTTTCTAGCTCTGTTTGGTTTAATTATAATGGCACACCAAGTACCTCAAAATATATGCTATTAAGCGGAGGAACTGGAGTAACTGATAGGTTTTATATTCAGTTAATTGCAGCCGACACAATTCGTTATACTATGGGCGGAGGTTTTGATGATGTGAACGTGGGAACTCTAACTAGTGGCACTTGGTATAATTTAATAACTGTACAAAATGGAGCAGATGTTAATATTTATTTAAACGGAGTTTTAAAAGGTTCTTTCACCGACCAAATACCTACAAGTAATTTTGCAACCAATGTAAAAATAGCTAACTATATTAGTGGCTCTTATTGGTGGAATGGTTTAATTGACGAGGTTAGCTTATATGATAGAGTTTTAACACCAACAGAGATAACAAGCATTGCTTTAGCTCCAACAGACTTAACAGACCTTTCTCCATTAGCTTGGTATAGAATGGGAGATAACGGTTCTTATAAATCTCCACAATGGTTATTGCCTAATAATGAGAACAAAGACAAAGTTTCTAATTATAGCTTTGAGTTTGATGCAGTTGATGATTTTGTAGATGTTGGCTCTTTATCTAATTTACAAAATGCAACAGAGTTTAGTGTTTCCTCTTGGTTTAAAACTCCATTAGCTGCTGTACAAGGAGTTTGGGTTTGGTGGGATGATGCAGATGGATGGCTAGAGCTAAATTGCAGCGCAGATGGTTCTATGATTGCAAATGTTACTAGATTTAATCATACTTCTGCTACTTATGGCATCGCAGCAGCAGGAACTTTAACTGCTGATACTTGGTATAATGCAACGGTTGTTTTTGATGGTAGCGGTGCAACAAATGCCGATAGATTAAAACTTTATGTTAATGGTAATTTAATTACTTTGACTTTTATAGGAACAATTCCAACGCAAACGGGAACAATGTTAAGCAGTGGATTACATATTGGCGAAAGATTTAATGGTCAAAATTATTTTAATGGCAACATTGACGAGGTTTCTATTTTTGATTCTGCTATTTCTATTGGGGATGTTTGGGATGGTAGTGGAGAGCCTATTGATGTTTCCGCAGTTAGTGGATTGGCTAACTATTATAAAATGGGCGAAGAAGCTACATTTAGCGGTGGAGTTTGGACTGTACCCGATGCAGTTGGAAGTAATGACGGTACATCTAATGCAATGACAATAGAGGACAGAGTAGGCGATGCACCAAACAGTAGCAATAACGCTTTGTCTTACAATATGGACTTAGTGGACAGAGTAACAGACGTACCTTAAAAATATAAAAATGCACAATAGTAAAACATACGCGGTAATTAACTTAACAGATATTTCATTAATAGACTTTAGCCAAATTGCTCAAAGTTCAGCTTCTACAATTAGAAAGAGTTTAGATGATACTCAATTTGTTATTAAATGGGAAAACGGTTATACTCCAACTTTTATAACGGATGGTTCTGTTATTCCAGTTGGTACATACGACCATCATGCTATACTAGAATTAATGTCAACCGATAAATGGAGTGAAGAAATAATTTAAACAAGGCAGAGAATGGAGGGAATGGAGGCGACTTTTATTTTAAAAGATGTTATTTACATAGTAGTAGGCGTAGCAAGTGCTTTAGGTTTTTACTGGAAAATGGTAATGAGTGACAAAAGCCAAGAGGAAAAAATTAAACAGATGCAGAAAGACATACAAAAAAACGAAAGCGTAATGTTTAAAAAGTTCTCAGGCATCCATACCAGAATGGAGAAAAGCGAAGAGAAAAACAAAACAGAGCTAGACACTATTAATAAAGAACTCAACGAGGTAAAA